>JGI24709J26583_10000104_pt1 | contig 61021 bp, 60 predicted proteins | sample BioPla2DNA1_FD_26583 | JGI IMG/M metagenome (IMG submission 26583) | reverse complement strand
ATTGAATTAAAAAAAAAATGAAAAAAATCTATATTGCAGATATCTTGATGCCAATTTATCGGGATTTATATTTACTGTCAAATCTTCGGCAAGATTTAGCAATGTAGGGTTCACATTTATCTAATTCTGTTAAAAGACACCTTTTGATAGTTTCACTCTTAATTTCTTTCTCATCATCAATTTTTTTATTAATATTAGCCAACACTTCATTAATGATATCTTTTTTCTCATCTAGAGTGTATCCTGCATCAATGGTAGCTTTCTGAAGAGATCCTTTAATTTTGTTAGGATTGAATGATTCTACATTACCTTTCCTTTTAATTACTTTTTTCAATATATCACCGTGAGTTTATTTACAATCCCTTAAATATACAATTTCGTCAAATGCCATTTCAATATATTGTATAAAATAAAGAAAAAGAGATTAATATTGAATAATCTCTTCATATGGCTGGACTATGACAAAACCATGGCCTCTGAATTCTAACTGGAATTCTTCACCACTAGTTTTCCCAATTAAAGTTTTAAGTCCAATATCAGTCTTTACAGACGGTGTTAAACCGCCAGACCAAGCCACTGTTGCTTGTGGATCTGTGTATATTGGTTGGTCCGGAGTAACCACCAGTGTTATCGGCGTGAAATAAGTAGTTATAGCTACCATTCCAGTTCCTTCTAACCTTATATGGAATAGTCCTGCACCGGATGTAAGGCCCACTCCAGTACTCATCATCTTAATGTCCCAATCAATCTGTTCTTCAAAGGCCAGTAAATCATTTCCCTTCACAAAAATTCTTTCATTTTGGAGGTCTAAAATGACGATTTTTTTCCCATAATCGGCGAGATATACTTTTCCCTGACCTTCCATTTTCATTAGGGTGGCTGATTCTCCAGTTACGGCTTTTTTCACAAATTTGTCAAGGCCATGTTCGAAAGTTCCCTCTTTTTTGAACTTTAAATCACCACTGTAGGCAACCATAGATCCTTTCTTAGCCCATACTTTCCCATCAACATTAATATTCAATAAATAATCGTTTTCCAGTTCAAAAATTTCACCAGTGCCTGTTTTTTCTTTAGTTTTATTGATAAACTCATCAATACTATATTTCTTGGTCCCACCATAAACAGGGGCAACTTTTTGTTCGGTTTCCTGGTTTTGAGTTGTTTCAGGCTCAGTAACATCACTTTCTATGGATTTACCACAATTTGGACAAAATTTTCCTTGGAACTCAGTTCCGCAATTTGGACAAAACATGCTTAACACCTCAAAAAAGCATAAACATAATTACAATATGTGTTGTAATTTTTTATGTTATGGTATTGTATTATCTTTGTATTTAAAAGACTATTGTATTTGAAATTTTATCAAAAATTCATTTTTTGTTTACTAAATCGCCGATATCCTTAACCACATCTCTCACAGCAATTTCCAGCAATTGTTCACCGATTTCGAGATCAACACATACTCCTTCTTCTGCAACCTTCTTTGCACCATTTTCTATACCTTTATTGGCTATTCGTGCCTCAGTGAGGCCGACCATTCCAACTTCAGGGTATAAATTAAATTTACAATGTTCATCAAGGCGTTTTTCATCGACAATTCCTAAAACTGCCCCCATTGAAAGTTCTCCAGTGCCAGCATGGGGCCCTTCAACTTCAACGATTTTGTTGTTGAAAACTACTTGTAGTTGTGAATTTTTTTTAATAAATTTAAGATGGTCTTTGATAAGTACATTCCCCCCATGAGCATTCACTAACACCACTGATTCCAAATTTAAATTATTTTTAACATTTTTTAAAAAAGGAATCAGTTCATTATTCACCAGTACCTCTATTGGGATGTGAATTCCATGTTTAACATAATCATATTCCGTCGCAACATAGAGAACTCCTACATATTTAGCTCCAGTTCGAAGTGATGCTTCTAAAGCAACATAGGCTGCTATTTTAGAATCCGTGTCAATTGGGAGTGCGGCACCATGATTTTCCAGATGAGAACCAACTGCCAGAACTCCAATTTTATGAACATCAGGAGAAATCACATTACCTGAAGAATAACGTAGTTCGATCATATTCACTCCCTATTCAATCATTTATAACATTTAGTATTTGTCACAACATTAGTCTTGTTATAAGTAACTAGAAGCAAGATGAAGAGGATTGGCATTAAGATATCTAAGTAAAGTACTGTTCCAGCATTACCAGCAGCCAGATTACCAGTTTGTTGGATACTGTAAAGATGGCCAATAGCAGCACCCCACATGAACACTGCATAGGCAATGATAGTAGGTACCCAAAAACTCCGATATTTAATGGACAAAATTCCTAAAATACCATAAGAAATATTTGCAAAACCAACTTCCCTTAAGAAAGGAGTGTTGGGCCATCCCACAGATTGGGCAACCATTTCTGGAGATAAAATTTGAGCCAAGCCACTGAAAATGGATCCCACACCTATTCCAAAACCTAAAAACCATAATAACAAGAATTCTATAACTCTATTTTTTGTCAGTTCTTTCTTACTTATGAATAAATGCAAAAAGGCTCCAATTATGGGAACTATGACAAATATGTACCAAATTTCCATTTATAGAAAACCCCTTCTTTAAATAAAGTTGGGCATAATATATAAAATAATTCCTCAAATTCAATTATTGTGTTGAATGTTTTCCAAATAGCCTAATCATTACCCTATCTCAAAATTCCAAATCTTATCCCCAATATAGTGAAGAGTCTTTACTGCCTTACCTTTATTATTTTTCACCATTTCTTCTCCTGATATCATGGCTATACCCATAGCCAAGGGTTTATGGTGATTTTCATCAACAATTATAACTGTGTCTCCCTCTGCTATATTTATGTCAGCTTTCACAACCCCTGGAGACATTACATCTGCTCCATTGGCCATGAATTTCACTGCACCCATGTCCACAACCACAACATGATCCTCCATAGGTCGTTTGAGGGCTCCTTTAAGTGTAGGAAATGGTTCACCATTGAGGATCATTAAAAGGGGTTCATCATCAATCAAGATCAAGTCAGGAAGTTCGGTTTCCAATATTTCAACTTTGGACTTGGGGGGGATTAAGAAACTATAATGTCCAAGATTAGCTTTGATTTCCTTTAATTTTCTTTTCTTGAGATAATATCTCTTTTTAATTTTCAATTAAAAATCACCCAATTCTAGTTTCCATTTTGTTTTTAATATTTATGATGGCGGTACATTTAAATATAAATCTTAACTACATTGATGGTATAGGAAAGGTGATAATAGTGAGTGTACAGAAGAATGTGAATACATCACGACCATTAGATGTATTAGGTAAAGCTCTTAACTCTCAAGTGCTAATTAAACTTAAAGGTGGCAGAGAATTCCGTGGAGTTCTTGAAAGCTTTGATATGCATATGAATTTAGTTCTAAATGATGCCGAAGAATTAGAAAGCGGTGAATCATCAAGAAGGTTAGGTGTAGTCCTCATACGCGGGGATAACATCGTCTACATATCACCAGGATAGACAAATACCAGTAAAATAGCTGGGATATTTTTTTAGGAGGATAAAAATTGAAAGGTACACCTTCATTTGGTAAACGTAACAAAAAAACCCATATCCGTTGCAGAAGATGTGGGAAAAACTCATACAATGCCAGGAAGCGCTACTGCGCTGCTTGTGGATTCGGAAGATCTAAAAGAATCCGAAGCTACAACTGGCAGAACAAGAAGCTTAACGGCTACAGGTTGAAGTAAATGGAAATGAGAAATCCCATCGATGTGCGTATCATTGTGGAAGGAGCATCTGATGTAGAAAATGTTTCCAGGGCTCTGCAGAACATTGCCCTTGGAGCTGAGTACCATATAACCATCTCCTCCATCATACCCACCACTAATACTGAAATCGCGAAAAAAGCAGTACGTGGTGCGGATATCATTTTGATCGCCACCGATGTGGATGCTCCTGGAAGAGAACTAGCGGACAAATTTCAGACGGTTTTAAAAAAAGAAGTAGGCCATATAGAAAGGATGAAACTCCCTTTCGGTCACGACGTGGAATACATCGACCCTGCTCTTATCCGAAAGGAAATTAAGAATGCGATTATTCGTTCTGGTTTGATATCTATAGGTAATATCGGACGCATCCAGGAACTCAGAGACCAACTAAAACAATCTGAAAATCAAATAACAGACTTGAAAGAAGATATTGACAATTTATCTTCAGAAAAGGAAAAAACAGCAAAAGAAAACAAAGAATTAACATCTTCCCTTGAAAGACTTGAATTTAAACAAAAATCACTCCAGGAAGATTTGAAAACCATTAAAAACAAGTATGCTGATATTAAAAATAAACACAGAATTATATTGAAGAAAAATCTGTATGAAACATTTCTTCTGAATGAACTGTGGAAAGAAAACTTTAATGAAACCTTAGAAGAAGAAGAACTTATTACTTTTATAACTAGCGAATTTAAACCTGATAACATTATTTTAGGACAGGGATTCATTGCTGCTCCTTCAAAAAAAGATGCTGTAGACTGGTTAAAAGTTATTCGCACGGTACTTATTTTTTACGATTCAAAAATAGAAGATCTTAAGGAAGAAATAGGTGATGAGAAATTCATTCCTAGTTTACTCAAAGAGTAATGTTAAAGGTCATGTTATGAATTATTTTTCATCTCTTTTTTTAGAAAGATCACCCTCAAATATAACTTTATGGAGAATTCCAAGTGCAGGATAAATGCGGTATCGTAGGTGCTTACTCTAAGAATAAGTCCCACAACATATCAAGAGAAATATATTATGGATTATACGCTTTGCAACATCGAGGACAAGAGTCCGCAGGCATATCTGCCCATAATGGTTCGGAAATGCGTACTTACAGAGGTATGGGGCTTGTGTGTGATGTTTTCAACAATGGGAACTTGATCGGATTAGATGGAAATGTTGGCATAGGCCATGTGCGTTACTCAACAACAGGCAAATCCCAAATTCAAAACTCCCAACCATTTATTGGAAAATTTGACTTGGGAACAATAGCTATAGCTCATAATGGAGATATTATTAATTCCATGGAGCTTCGTCAGAAACTGGAAAAAGAAGGAATAATATTTCAATCCTCAACTGACTCCGAAGTTATCTGCCATATGTTAACCCGAGAGTACTCCCAAACACAAAACATGGTCGAATCCATAAAAAAAGTTTCAAAAAAACTTATAGGCTCATATTCACTGGCTTTGTTAGTTAATGATGATTTAATGGTGGTAAGGGATCCCATTGGCATCAAACCTCTAGCTTTAGGCCAACGTGAAGGAACCACCATTGTAGCATCGGAAACTGTTGCTTTTGATGTGGTGGGAGCTGAATACGTTCGTGATGTGGAACCCGGGGAGATACTGGTTATCAACGATGAAATAAATAGTTTCAAAATACCACAAAACCCTGGCACATCAAAAGCTCATTGTATGTTTGAATATGTTTATTTTGCCCGTCCAGATAGTATCTTGGATGGGAGAATTGTCTATAATGTGCGACTTAATATTGGACATGCACTTTATAGAGAGCACCCTGTTGATGCGGATGTTGTGATGCCTGTGCCTGACTCAGCAATCACCGCAGCTATAGGCTATTCTCGCGCATCAGGGATTTCTTACGGTGAAGGGTTAATCAAAAATCGTTACATCGGCAGGACCTTTATTATGCCCACCCAAGAAGAGCGTGAAACATCAGTCAAGTTGAAGATGAATCCCATCAAGTCAGAACTTGAGGGTAAACGCATCGTACTTGTGGATGACAGCATTGTACGAGGAACCACATCTAAAGCATTGGTTAATGTGCTCCGTGATACGGGTGTAGAAGAAATTCACCTACGTATTGGATCACCACCCATTATTTCTCCATGTTATTATGGCATTGCCATGGCCACTCGTAAAGAGCTCATAGCTTCTGATAAAGAAGTGGAAAAAATCAGACAAACCATAGGGGTTGACTCACTAGGATATCTAAGTACAAAATCCCTAGTGGAATGTATTGGAATTAAGAAGAATGAATTATGTCTTGGATGCATCACCGGAGAGTATCCAACCCAACTTCCCAGTGATATTGATGAATATGAGTCTTGCAAGTGTTAATCAAATTTTTTTCCATTTCGAATTGTTTAAACTGATTAATTTTATAAAAAGTTTAATCATGCTATTTTCTAAGGATTAAAAGTGATTTCATGGTAGAATTACTAGCTCCAGCCCGAGATTTTACTGCACTAGAGGCAGCATTGAAGAATGGTGCTAATGCAGTATATATAGGGGTTGAAAATTACAATATGCGATCACACGCACCTAATTTCACCATGAAAAAACTCAAAGAAGCGTCTGATCGTTGTCACAGTCAAAATGCTCGTCTTTATGTGTGCACCAACACGGTGATGAATAATAGGGATATTGAACACCTCAATACTATTTTACCTGATATCGTATCTGCAGGAGCCGATGCTATAATTGCATCGGATCTGGGGGTTCTCAACATTGCACAGGATGAAGATATTGATGTTCATTTCAGTGTTCAGGGAAATATATCTAATTCTGAATCCGTGAAAGTTCTGGCAGATTTGGGTGTTAAACGAGTTATACTTTCCCGTGAATTATCCCTAGAGGAAATAAAAAGAATAATCAGGAAAAGTCCCTTGGAAGTAGAGGTTTTTGTGCACGGAGCCATGTGTCTGGCTATCTCCGGGAGATGTTTTTTAAGCTCATACCTCTACCAGAAGAATGCTAACTGTGGAGAATGTCTGCAACCTTGCAGAAAGGAGTGGAAACTGATTAGCAATGAGAATGATGATGATTTGCTTAGTTTAAAAGGAGATAATATTTTAAAAGGATGTGATGGGGGATTCAAAGGCCATATTCTAAGTCCCCGAGATCTTTGTATGATTGAACACATTCCCAAGCTTATTGAAGCAGGAATTTCTTCTTTTAAGATTGAAGGAAGGGCCAGACCAGCAGATTATGTTGCTACTGTTACTCGAGTTTACAGACAAGCAATTGACTCCTATAAAAGTGATAATTGGAAATTTAATGATGAATGGATGGATGAATTAAAAAAGGTTTATAATCGTGGATTTGACACTGGTTTTTATTTTAAACCCCCATTTGAAACTAGCAGCTACAACCAAGCTACTTTATCAAAAAAAGATGTTGGCGAAGTGGTTAATTATTATTCTAAAGTTAAAGCAGCAGAAATACGCCTATGGAATCACTTGACAGTTGGGGATGAAATTGTTGTACAAGGACCCAGCACCGGATCTATAACCCAAACAATTGAATCAATCCAAATAGAACATGAAAATGTGTTTGAAGGTAGGAAAGGACAAAATATAGGTATTTCAATTAAAAATAAAGTCAGACCTGGGGATCTGGTTTATCGTCGTGTGAAAAGACGCTAAAAATGATAGAAATATTATACTTAGAAGTTTATTGTATTTTTCCTGATATTTTTTCAAATTCCATTTGAAGTGGTAAAGTTCCAACAAGCTATTTGATCATCCACAATAGACTAGAAGAAACTACAAACAATACCATCTTAAAACTAAACATTCTCGTGTGACTGTGAAATCATAAAGCATTACTGATAGTATTAGCACCATGCTTGGTGATCACATACAAATAGCAATAGACCATACACATCGAAAGTTGGCGTATTTATCAAGCTACAGATTACTTGGATGGTAGTGAACATTCTGGAATTATCCAGACCACCCACAAAAAGTATGATATGATGTAAGTGATGGTCATTTCCACTATTTCCAGTTCAAATTGTCAATTAATCTCAAATTAATAACCGTATTTTGCTGAATTTCTTTAAATCGATTTAATTTGATGAACTATTTTTATAGCCTTAAAAATGTCTTCAAACTCCTTTGAACTTAGTGAAGATAAATCTTCGAGATATTTTCTCCAACTATAACACGTGACTTTTTATGAACAAAAACCCACTATATAGCTAGTTTTTAGAATTATTATCCAGTCTTTTTCCAGTGAACGTTTTACCAATCCCTCTTCTACCAACTTATCAAAGCTAAAAAAAGTATTTTTAAGTCTTAAAATTTATAAAATACCTTCAACAATAGTTAAATAATGATTTATGGTACGTAAAACTCTCAAAATCTGATAATGGGCCGATGAAATTTGCCTACTGTGAAAAAATTTCAACAAACATTACTTTGATAAAAAATTAACATTGTAATTAAAAAAAAATCACCTAACAATTTTTCAATGCTTTTTTTTGCCTATTAATTCATTAAATCAATTGTTCGTGAATTAAAAGTTTGATAGATTAGTATAATAGTTCATTAAGGTAAAATTTGTATTATAAACTATTTGTAAATGAATTTTAAACTATTAACTTGTCATTTTTAGTTCTACTTGACCATATAGAAAACTAAAATAATGGCTAACTTACCATTACAATAATAAAGGAAAACTCCTAAATTTGGATGTAATAAAAATATTTGAAAAATAGATATTGAATTTATATACGCCCTTAAAAAAGAGTAGGATATGAAAAATTTCAAAATACCCGATTTAAAAAATTAGTGAAAATTACTGAGGTAACTTTTACATGAAATTTTTAAATTAAATGATAAAAAGGCCATTGTTAGCGAATTAATAGTGGAGAGTTGATACAATGAAAATTCAGGACGCTATGGAAAAAGAAATAATTAAATTCAATGTAGATGACCGGATTATTGATGTTGCAGGAAGTTTGCGTGAAAACAAGATCAGTGGAGCGCCAGTGGTAGATAAAGAAGGAAAACTCGCAGGAATCATCAGTGAAGGTGATATCATGCGACTCATAGAAGTTCACTCCCCCCATATAAACCTGATCTTACCAGCCCCACTTGATTTAATTGAATTACCAGTACGAATGAAATACGAGATAGATGAAATAGCCGAAGACATGAACAAAGCCGCATCACTCCTAATTGGAGAAATAATGACTAAAAAAGTTGTCACCATCGACCCAGACTCCGATATATCTGATGCAGCGCAGTTAATGGATACTCATGATGTAAAACGACTGCCCGTAGTTGACAGTGCTGGGAAAATGGTGGGCATCATAACCAGAGGAGATATTATTGGAGCCATGGTGAGGGGATGAGTAAAACCAAACACATTGCCATTTATGGTAAGGGAGGTATTGGCAAATCCACCATTGTCTCCAACTTGGCTGCAGCCTACTCCAAAAATAAAGATGTGTTGGTAATTGGCTGTGACCCTAAAGCAGACACCACCCGTACCCTTGTAGGGCGCAGGATACCCACTATCTTGGACATTTTAAAAGAAAAAAGAGATATAACTCAAGAAGATGTTCTATTCCCTGGGTATGGGAATGTGAAGTGTGTGGAAAGTGGTGGTCCTGAACCGGGTGTTGGATGTGCAGGCAGAGGAGTAATTGTTGCCATGAAACTACTGGAAAAGTTGGAAGTCTTCTCACAAGAACCGGAAGTTATAATTTATGATGTGCTGGGAGATGTGGTCTGCGGAGGTTTTGCAGTACCTTTAAGGGAAGATTTCGCTGATGAAGTTTACATCGTGACTTCCGGAGAATACATGGCACTATATGCTGCCAATAATATTTCTAAGGGTATAAAAAAGCTTAATGGTAATCTTGGCGGGATAATTTGTAACTGTAGAGGCATTCCTCGTGAAACAGAGATTGTTGGAGAATTTGCCCGGCGGATTGGAAGTCAAGTTATAGGAGTGATTCCCCGGAGTGAATTAGTTCAGGAAAGCGAAATTGATGCTAAAACCGTTGTAGAGAAATTCCCAGACTCTGAACAAGCCAAAAAATATTTTGAAATTTCGAAAACAATCACTAATAACCAGGAATTCGTGGTTCCAGAACCCATGGATGCGGAAAAATTTGAAGAGTTCTTCAGAACTTTTTAATTAACCTTCATTTTTCAAATGAGTCACTTAAATCTCCAAATTTTTAATTCTAATCCCATTTTTTTAAAAGCATTTAAGCATGCAGATTCAGCATCANCAATATTAGAAAAATAAACAAGATGAGAATTACATTTNCAATCCGAACATCCGAAACCTTGAACTTCTTTTCCTGCACATGCAATATAGTTGGCCAGTTCACATTCATGTTTAACTCCATCGTCTGATAAATATACATCAAATACCGAGGATTTTTGGTTATCCAGAAGATAATCAACATGCCAGTGCAGTTTCTTATTATTCCTTAAATGTCTTCTGATCCTACCATCTAGGGAGTTCATGGCAGATCCAACATAAACATAGCATCCCTTATCAAAATTCATTTTTCCTTTTTTACCAATTTTAATTGGTAGATCAGCTTCGAGATTTATTAAAAGACAGTAAGTTCCCTTTCGAATGTTTTTAGAATTCATATAAATGATTATTCCCTANTTATTACCATTAATTAATCAAAATTTAAGAATATTTAAACCCCCCTCCAGTTNAGTTAATCATTCAAATCCCATAATTTCTGACCAGACTCCAGAGGGATGAATATATCGTTAAATTCTTTATTAAATATACATAATGCATCAAATCCAGTGCAGTGCCCTAAAGCTATAAGGCCAGGGTCTATTTTTTTAAATTCACCCACAGTCTTTTCTATTCGCTGCAAAGTTGCGCCAAATAAGTGTGACCCCCCAATAACTCCAAATATCTCGTCCTGAAAATATTCAATGGCAGAATATAATATGTTCACAATACCACGGTGAGCGCAACCAGACAAAACCAACAATCCCTTATCTGTTTTCAAAACCAAATTCAATTCATCAATGAAATTATCTTTTAAATATTTGCCATTTTTTTTAATAGATAGATATCCTGGAATCGTTTCAAAATCGCAATACTTATCTACGTGGTTGAAAATCCACAGATTACTTCCTATCTTGATGGTTTCAGTAATAAACTCCATTTTTATGCCTGATTTATTAGGATCAGCTGATTTTGGAAACCCAATGTAACGTGAGTTTTCATCCGATACAGCATATTTAGGGGTTAACGCATCAGGATGTAAGAAAAATTTGGTTCCAGTGTTAAAAAGAGCTGGAATCCCACCAGTGTGGTCATAGTGCCCGTGACTGAGCACAACCTTATCCACAGAACTTAAACCCATCAGATTAAGGTTATGTTTGAAAACTGTGGGAGTCTTTCCAGTGTCCATTAAAATTTTTTCATTCCCATCATCCAAAAATAAGGAAAGCCCATGCTCAGCATAAAAATCTGAAGCAAAAATGGCCCGATTATCTACAACACAACTTATATTCATGATAAAACTCCTGGAAGATATAGAATACTCTATCTATTTTAGTATCCTAACTATATTAATTACATTACACTAATTCATTATTTAATTAATCAATAAAATCATTGAGTTATAGATTTTTTTTTATCTGATTAATTCATCAAAACAGAGCTTGATTATTATGAAATTTAGCTTCGAAGCCAAAGGACATCCCAATGTGACATCTCAACATCGCAGCACATTTGAAGTGACCCAAGAGAAGGAAATAAGACTTGCAGCAGATTGCATTGTTGGAGTGGCCTCAAAAGTGTCATTAAATGACATGCCTTCTCAGATGAAGGAGGCTATTCGTGATGAAAAAACTCATATCAAAGTTATATTGGAAACAGAAAATTCAGAAGATGAGATCACAGGATATGGTCACCCTTCACTTACACTGGATCATCCCACCGACATGGTTTGTCGTAAAAGTAGTTATACATGCAACCGTACCCTAATGATAAATGCAAATAAGGCTGCAGTAGATTTAAACCAACAACTCGTGGATGATCTTAAATCAGGAAAAAAATTAACTGTTAAGATAATAGTTGATTAATTATGTTCGATTAAAAATGGAATTAATCGCATATATCAATGAAAAAGAGTGCAGGGGACGGGATTCGAACCCGCGAAGGGACTCACCCACTAGGCCCTCAACCTAGCGCCTTTGACCGCTCGACCACCCCTGCTGTGCTGATTCTCACACAAGAGAGTAAAGCATACCATCTTCTCTCACTTTCACTATTTAAAGGTTACCTCTAATGACAAAAGGGATTTAAATAGTAAATAATATCCTTAGTTGATGAAAAAACAGCTAATAGATTTTAAATCTCAGTATAGATTAAAATAAATCAAATAACAACTTAAACATACATTTAAATTAATGGTTGGGATGTTTTTAAAGTGCATGCGGTTCGGATCAGTCCTGATGGGATAACAGTGAAGATAGAAGTATCCCCTAAATCAGATAAATTCAAGATCACCGGTTATAATGAGTGGAGGCAAACTCTGGAAGTTAAAATCAAGTCAGTTCCTACTAAGGGAAAGGCAAATAAAGAACTGATAACTGAATTTTCAAAATTAACTAATCGACCAGTGGAGATCATATCCGGACAAAAAAGCCGGATGAAAACTATTAAAATTAGTTCAATTGATGATGAAAGTTTTTTAAAAATTCTAAAACAATTAAATGTGGATTTTGAGTGAATTTAAATATAAAAAAATGATAAAAAGGTTATTTAAACCTTGAAAAGTTCTTTTTATACCATTCTACAGTTTCCTGCATTGCATCCTCAAAAGTAGTTTCTGGTTTCCAGCCTAGCTTCATAATTTTAGCCGAATCAAGAGAATAACGCCTATCATGACCTAACCTGTCTTCAACAAAGGTTATCAGGCTTTCTGGTTTCCCAAGAAGTTCCAGTATTAGTTTTGTTATTTCCAGATTATTTCGTTCGTTACCCCCGCCGATGTTGTAAACTTCTCCCAGTTCACCTTTGAGTAAAGCTACTTCTATTCCTTTACAGTTATCCATAACATATATCCAGTCCCTGACATTCTTACCATCACCATAAACCGGCAACGGTTTGTCTTGCATGGCATTCATAATGAATAAGGGTATTAATTTTTCTGGATACTGGCGAGGCCCAAAATTGTTACTACTCCGGGTTGTAATAACAGGAGTATCGTAAGTCTTCCAGTAAGCACTTACCAAGAGGTCGCCACCCGCTTTACTAGCTGAATACGGGCTTGAAGGATCAAGATTGCTTTTTTCTGTGAATGAACCCGCTTCTATACTCCCATAAACTTCATCAGTAGATATTTGCAAGTAACGTTCAACATCGTGTTTGCGAACATTTTCTAAGAGGTTATAGGTGCCTATGACATCTGTTTTCACGAATACGCCCGGATCCTGTATGGATCTATCTACATGGGTTTCAGCAGCAAAATTTACCACCATGTCACAGTCTTTCATAGTACTGAAAACTATCTCATCATCAGCTATATCCCCTTTAACAAATTCAACTTTGTCACTGACTTCTTTGATGTTTTCCATGTCCCCGGCATAGGTTAACTTGTCCAGGATCACTAATTCATAATCATTATTCTCATACAAGTAGTGTACAAAGTTGGATCCAATAAATCCCGCCCCTCCAGTAATCATTATTCTCACAAAAATCACCAGTTATAAGTTCTATCCGTGTTTTTTACTTTTATCCAGTATCCAGTCATATGGAATTTCATCAGTATCTGGTTCAAGACGGAACTCATCAGGCTCATCATAGTTAAATGGTAATGTGGGTACACTTACAAAGTAGGCAGTTTCGTCACCAACTGCTTTAAAACCATGATAAACATATGGGGGGACACTGATTAACATTGGGTTTTTTTCTCCAATGAAAAACTCGTTGATTTCCCCATAAGTAGGAGAATCCTCCCTACTATCATATAAGGCTACCTTCATCAGACCACGGATGCATGTAAAATTATCAGTTTGCTTCTTATGCAGATGCCATGCTTTCACTACTCCCGGATACGCTGTGGTCATGTAAACTTGGCCAAATTTCTGAAATATATCATCGTCGCACCTTAAAATTTCCATTAACCATCCTCTCTCATCAGGGATGACTTTAAGTTTCTTTAGTTTCACGCCGTCTATCATAAATACACCGTTTAATTCGTCTTGGAAAGTTTTATATATCTCGCTCCTATTAACCATTACCATGGATTGAGTTTGATAGTAAAGACTTATCAAAATCATATTGTCAAAAAAAATTTTTATAGATTCATAAATAATTCACATATTTTGAATCATGTTAATCATATATTGGAGCGAAAAGAATGAAAGCTGTTATACCTGCTGCAGGCCTCGGAACCCGATTTTTACCTGCCACCAAAGCTCAGCCAAAAGAAATGTTACCGGTTTATAACAAACCAACCATTCAATACGTGGTTGAAGAGGCAGTNGCCTCAGGAATCGATGATATATTGATTATAACTGGTAAGGGAAAACGATCAATTGAAGATCATTTTGACCGTTCTTTTGAACTGGAGTATTCCCTCCGTAACTGTGGAAAAATGGATTACTTGGTAGAAGTAGAAGCTATATCTGAAATGGCAGATATTTATTACGTTAGACAGAAGCAACAGAAAGGACTGGGAGATGCTATACTCTGTGCCGAAAAACACGTCGACGGACAACCATTTGCCGTGCTTTTAGGAGATACAATTACTCAGTCTTCAACTCCTTGCACNAAACAACTCTTGGATGTTCATGAAAAATATGATGCATCCNCTATTGCAATAGAAAGGGTTCCACATGATAAAATTGAACGTTATGGAATTATTGAGGGGCAACAAGTTGAAGATGCTGTTTACAAAATTGAGGACATGGTGGAAAAACCCCGGCCAGAGGATGCACCATCTGATTTGGCCATTACCGGACGTTACGTTCTGGATTCTGAGATATTTGACCATCTTGAAAATATCCCTCCAGGTGTTGGTGGGGAAATACAACTCACCGATGCTATGCGTCGTTTAGGCAAGGTATACGGTTATGTATTCGACGGCAAAATGTATGACATAGGAAACAATGTAGAATGGCTTAAAAGCTCTCTTGAGATAGCTTTACAAGACCCTGAGGTTAATGACGAGCTAAAAGAGTATTTAAAGAATATTCTTAAATAAAATAAATAAATGTTTCCCTAAAAATTTCTTTTTTCTTTTAAAAATTATGCAAAATAACTGCCAAATGAAATAATTGTAAATATTTTCCCCTAAAAGGATTATACTAACTATAATCCTCAATGATGGTTTTTTCCATGATATTAATATTTTTAAATATTATAACCATATAATTATATCATGAAAAAAATATTATTTATTAATATGAGAGGAGGAGGGTAAAAATGATGAAAAAAATTGAAATAGGGCTAATAGTAGCAATTCTTTGTATTATTGTGGCTTTAGCAGGGTGTACTACAAATAATAACTCTAATACAAGCCCATCAGATGCAAATACAAGCACTTCTAACGCATCAGATTCAAATTCCAACAATCCAAATGATGTCATTCTTGAAATAGATTATCCTGGTAATTGGGGTGGTTCAGCAAGTGGTACGTTTGGGTATCGTGGATTATCCGGTCAAGGAAAACAAACAGTTAATTTAGGTAGTGTATCTGGTGTTTTATCTGTGAGTACTTGGAAAAATGATGCTAGCTCGGGGACTATGAGTCTTACTATAAAAAGAGATGGCAAAATTTTAGGATCACAATCTAACTCTTATGGATCAGCTTCTATAACTGTGACCCTTTAATCACCATAAAAAAAGGATATTATAAATCCTTTTTCCCTATTTTGTTATCTTTTTTATACCATTCCCATGCAGTTTTGATGATTTGAGTTAAGTCACCATATTTTGGCTGCCATTTCAGGATTTTATGTGCTTTTTCTGAACTTCCAACTAGGATGGGCGGATCACCAGGCCGTCTTTCTGTTTCAGTGGCTTTGATCGTTCTACCTGTGACTTTTCTGGCTTCTTCTATTACTTCTTTAACTGAAAATCCATTACCATTTCCTAAATTGAAAATTTCACTCATTTTGCCACTTTCCAGATATTTAAGGGATTTTATATGGGCGGCAGCAAGATCGGTCACATGTATATAATCTCTAATACAAGTGCCATCAGCAGTTGGGTAATCTGTTCCGAAAATTTTTATATCTTCTCTTTTCCCAGATGCAGCATCTAAAATGAGGGGTATCAAATGAGTTTCTGGGTTGTGTCTTTCTCCAACATCACCTTCGGGATCAGCCCCAGCAGCGTTGAAATAACGTAGAGAAACATATCGGAGACCATAAGCAGTGCTATAATCTTCTAAAATTTTTTCCACCATAAACTTCCCTTTACCATAGGGATTTATAGGGTTTTGAGGATGGGATTCGGTGATCGGGATTTTTTGTGGGTTTCCATAAGTAGCACATGTAGAAGAGAAGATCAACTTCTTTACTTCAAATTCATTCATGACTTGGAGAAGGTTAAGTGTGTTTCGCAAGTTGTTGAGGTAATATTTCTGGGGATCTTCCACTGATTCCCCTACGTAGGTGAATGCTGCAAAATGCATAACTGCATCTATCTCGTATTTTGAAAAAACGTTCCTTAATAATTTTAAATCACCTAAATCTACGTTTTCATATTCTCCCCATTTTAAGAAATCTTCGTGACCGTAGCTCATATTATCCAGTACCACGGTTTCATATTCCGCAAGGTTTAGTTCCTTATTGGCGTGGGAACCTATGTATCCTGCCCCTCCAGTTACCAGTATCATGTTTTTATCTGTTGTATTTTATTGCATTTAACCCCATCGTGTGTAGTGATTAAATACTTAAATTACAATTAATACATATAATTCAAAGGAAAATCTTTTATTAAACAAACCGAATGATTAACACAACAAAATCAAGATGATAAAAATGCGTTTCCCATATTTAGTTATAATAATTTTAATCTTAATCCTTGGGATTTCTGGTTGTGCCCAAAAAAAGTTAGATCAGTCTGATGACTCACTATACCCCTTAAACAATACCAACAATTCCCTTGAAGTTCCTGAAAACTCAACAACAAATAATGAAACTGTTAACAATAGCAAAGATAGTGATCGTTCCAATATTGAGGTTCGTGGCAAATGTTACAAAGTGGTGGATGGAGACACTATAGACGTGGAAGGGGTTGGAAGAGTGCGTTTTGTTGGCGTGAACACACCAGAAAGGGGAGAACCTGGATATAAATCTGCTAAAGACTTTGTAAAAAAGAGATGTCTGGGTAAAACCGTTGGTTTGGACATTGATGATTATAAAAATAGAGATAAATACCATCGAACCTTAGCTGTGGTTTATGTGGATGGTATCAACTTGAACCAAGAACTCCTGAAGAAGGGTTATGCTGAGGTGATGTATATCCCACCATCCGAGTTTAATCCTTACAGTTGGACCTAAACTTAGGGACTTAATAATTAATGCAGTTTTGTGGAATTTGAGGTAGTTATTTAGGGTGTGAACTTGTAGTACTCCCCATCAGAGAGTTGGATCTTCTTTAAAATTTGTTTATTCTCCAGTGAGGTTATTAGATTATACATTCTGATGCTGCTTAGCATCAACTCACCATAGAGGAGGTTACCTTCCAGTAAAGTACGGGAAAGATAACCCTCATCATCCACTAGTTTTCTGATTATTTCCAGGGACTGTTGTTCAGTGTCCGACAATTGATTTTTTACTTCCAAATCCCCATTATCACTTTTTTCTACCCTATCACCAACATTTACGTCCTCTTCAACTTTTTGATCGATTTCGTGTTCTTTTCTAATAAGAAGGATACCATCTTGTCGGGAAATGTAATCTTCTTTTTCCAAAAAAACTAAAACTGGATCAATATCTTCTTCAGGAAGGTCCATATCAATTTTAAGGATGTTGTAGGGAACTCCATTAGGGTATTCTGTTTGAAAGAATTTAATGCCATTTAAAACCCTTTTTTGTAGATGTGTGAGATTTGTCATAGTTATACGTTTTAGCTTGGCCATATTAATAAATAAAGTTTTAAATTAAGATGATTAAAATATATTATTTAGTTAAGATTTCTAGTGCTTATTTATCCTGAAAACTTATTTAATAATATTTACATTAATTTTGGAGGATCACATGCTTGATTCACTTTATGAAAAGGCTTTAAAAAAGAGAAAACTTGTAAAACATAAATTAGACCAAATGGGATATTTCGAAGTAGACGCTTCCCATGATTGGGTTAAATATCACATAGGGGAAAGCTCTTTAAATACCAATATCGCTGCTGGTGATGGTAGTATAAATAAACGCAAGTTTTTGCCATTTATATTCTATGCCATAGGCGCAGAATGCATATTGAACACAGATAATGGCCTTAAACGGATTGAAAGTTCTGAAATTGATATTATAGCCCATCACAAATACGTGGAAGATCGTTTGAGAAGTTATATGGGTATATTTGAAATAAAAAATGCCCTGAGAATGTTTGATAAACACGAAGTTGACTTATTCCTATTCGATGGATCAATCTTAGGGAACCTTATACGACCGTTCCCCATTGAAAAAGAAGTTAAAGAACAAGTTAAAGAAAACATAAGAGGAAAATATTTAACCCTCCTTGAAGAAGAATTAAAGAATTCTAATGTGGAAATAACATCTACTAAATTTTATGAAAAAATTTCCAATGAATTTGAGGACAGCACTGAAGCAATGATATACTTGGAAAACTTAGAAAATATCTTGGTTATCAGCAAATTGATGAAAGAAAATAGGAAAATAGTGGCTATCTCCAAAACATCTTCCAGTACGGAATATTTTAATTCAAAAATACCAGACATGGCTATATTTGATATGTGCAGTAAAAAACAAGGATATTCCAAACCCCGATATTCTGATGTTTCAAAGGTTAAAAGAGATTTTCCTGTTAAAAATAACTTTCTTAAGAGTTTAGAATTTACTATTTTTTACGCTAGATTAGAAGATCATAAAAACATTTTGAAGTTTGAATTACCGTATCATGCAACAGAGGAAGATATAAAAAAACTGTTGAAACAGGTCAAGAAGATCAGTGCAGAAGGATATCCCTTACTATTAAAAAAGGCCCATAATGATGTTGTTATACGTAAAAATGATCTGGAAAACCTTTCTAATATAATTGGATTTCAAGAGAAGAGTGGGAGGGAAATGTTAAATGAGTAAAGTAATTGGAAGATGTGTTGGCGAAACATCCTTGGTTAGCGTCAGTTTCATCTCAAAAGAAATGCCTAGAGTTGGAGAATATGTTTCCCTGAAATATGATGGAAAAAATGTTTTGGGAATGATCGAATCTCTGGTAAGGGGTAGTGTTTCCATTAATGATCAAATATACGACCCACTTACAATTGAAAAAATCAAAGCAATTGAAGGTGATGACCATTACGTTAAAGGGACTGTTAAGATATTGGGTGATATCGACGACGAACTTCGTATTCCACGAACACCAGTGCCTCCAGGGACCGAGATAATGGTTGCTGATTCAAAGATATTGAAGAAAATATTCAATGTAGGCAAGTATGGTTTGAAGCTTGGGAATCTCATAACTCAAGAGGATGTTACTGTAGAAGTTGATATAAACAAAATGGTGTCAAGACACTTGGCAGTTCTGGCTATGACTGGTGCAGGTAAATCAAATACCGTTTCGGTTATTGTAGATGGCCTTTTAAATGTTAATGGTAGTGTTTTGATATTTGACATGCACTCGGAATATGTTAACACCGATTTCGGGAAAGATAGGGTCAAAGTTCTGAAACCACAAATCAACCCCCTTTACTTGTCATTTTCTGAAATCAAAAAATTATCAAACATCCCTTCCAATGCCTATGTTCAGGAAAGATATTTCCTAAAAGCATTTAAATTGGCACGTAAAAGTATTATTCAAGGTTCTACGATGGGTAAAAACTTTATTGCAGTGATACAGAGTAAATTAGAAGGTTGGTTAAAAGAAGCAGAAGATCCCGAATCTAAGTCCCCTTATTCTTCAGATAAAAAATCTATTGCAGATATTTTAAACAAGTTGGACCATATGCAGGATAAATACGGGAATATATTAAGTTTAGAAGCAAAAGATGCCATTGATAATCTTGAAGTTGGAAAAGCAAATATTCTAGATTTGGGTTCTGTGGATGAATTTGCATCTGATGTTGTTGTTAGTCACATTCTTCGGAATGTTTTACGCAGCAGAAAAGAGTTTTTGAGAAGTGGTGATGGGCTTGAATTTCCAATTTTTTTGGTACTAGAAGAAGCGCATATTCTCGCACCCCAAAACAGGAAAACTGAGTCAAAAATATGGATTAGTAGAATAGCCCGAGAGGGACGGAAGTTTTCAGTAGGCTTATGTTTGGTTAGTCAAAGTCCCAAATCATTAGACTCTGATGCCCTTTCACAAGCAAACAATATGATAATTCTACGTCTAGTGGAGCCAACAGACCAAAATCATGTTCAACGTGCCAGTGAAAGCTTAAGTGATGATTTGATCACACAATTACCTTCTCTGAATATAGGTGAAGCCATTTTATTGGGTTTAATGACCAGAATACCCACCCTAGTTAGAATCAATGAATTTAAGGGCAAAATTTCTGGAGGAGACCTTAATATTGTTGATGAATGGTCAAAATCGCATGAAAACTATATCAAAACCTTAGACCAACAAAAAAAGGAGTATGAAGACCTTGGAGGAGATTATTAATGCAGTTTGCCCATTTAGCAGACACTCATATGGGTTATCGTCAGTATGGACTTGTTGAACGGGAAAATGATTTTTTTCAAGTATTTGAACAAGCCATTGATGAGATTATTAATGAAAGACCAGATTTTGTTATTCACTCCGGAGATCTATTTGAATACTCAAGACCGCCCACCCGAGCATTATTAACAGCACAAAAAGGTATTCTAAGATTAAAAGAGGCAAACATTCCGATTTATGCCATAGCCGGGAATCATGATGTTGTCATGCGTAAAAATGCTCTTCCCCCCCAAACTTTATATAAAAATTTTGGTTTGAAACTTATAAGTCCAAAAAAACCTTTTTACATAGAAAAAAATGTTTTTATAGGCGGAGCACCCTATGCATCTAAATATCATTCGAAACAATTAATTGAAAGACTTGAAAACATAACAAAATCATCACTGAACTATAAAAAAAGAATTTTAGTTCTTCATCAAGGTATTGACCGTTATATCCCTTATGAATATGAAATTAAAATTGGTGACGTTCCTCAAAGTTTTAATTACTGTGCTTTTGGCCATATTCATGAGAGAGTGATCGACGATTTTGGAGAGGGNAAACTAGCATACCCGGGTTCCACAGAAATTTGGCGTTCAAATGAACTTGAAGGATATAAAAAGAAAGGTAAAGGATTTTATTTAGTTGATCTTAGTACTGAAATGCCTGAAATTGAAAATATTGACCTTGAACTTCCCAGAAAATTCATAAAAGAAATAATACCTTACATTAAACTCCAAGAAGAGTTATTTCGAATTAATCAATATATTCATACCCTTGATAAGAAACCAATACTCATGGTAACAGTGGAAGGAGGAAATTTCAGTCGTTCTGAGGTTTATGAAACCTTAAATCGTTCTTTATCAGATTTGTGCCTTGCAATAAGATCTAATTACAAACCAACTACAATGAACGGTGAAAATCATATTTTTGAGAAATCAAATGAAGTATTGGATATTAAACGTGTGATTGAATACAATCTAAAGGATTTTGACAATACAAAAATTAATGAACTTGCAATAGGTCTTTTGAAAGAACTTTCCGATGGTGATCTTAAAACTGCCGAAAATAGGGCTCAAAACTTTTATGAGGAGTTATATGATCATTGAAAAAATCCATATGGAAAACTTCAAATCCCATAAGAATACTCAAATCGAATTTGGCACAGGAATTTCTCTAATAATAGGGGGAAATGGTGCGGGTAAGTCCAGCATCCTTGAAGCAGTGAGTTTCGCACTTTTTAAACAGCACACCAGTAAAAGAATTGACCAACTGATCACAATTGGTAAAAAAAGGATGTCAGTTGAAATCCAGTTTAATGCCAATGGCCGAACCTACCGAGTTTTAAGAGAGCGCACAAAAACGTCATCCAAAGCTATTATGAGTATTCAAGAACAAGGTAGATTTCAACCATTAGTTTCCGGTGATAAACAAGTTTCAACAGAGATTCAAAATATTTTAGAGATGGATGGAGATCTGTTCCTTAATGCAGTGTATGTGCGCCAAGGAGAAATAGCGGATCTCATAGAAAAAACATCTTCAGAAAAAAAACAAATGATTGGAAGATTATTAGGTATTGATTCTCTGGAAAAAGCTTGGAAAAATATGAAAATTTTATTAGATAAATATAATGAAAATAAATTAAGATTAGATGGTAAATTAGAATCTTTTAATGAATTAAAGGAAGAATTAAGCTCTAAAAAAGAACAAAAAACCAAATTTAACACCAAAATCAAGAAACTTAACCATGAAATAGAAGAAAAAATTATTGATTCCAATATGCTTAAAGAGAAGAAAGAAATCCTTGATAAAAGGTATTTCCAATATGAAAAAAGTACAACCCTTTTAAATTCCCAAAAACATTTCCTTTCACAACTTGAAAAAACAAAAAATGACTTAAATACACAATTAAACGAAATAGAAAATAAAGAAGAAGAAATTAATAAAATAAAACCAAAATTAAGTAAATTAAAAGTTTTACAGAGTTTACAAGAGAAGAATAAAGAATTAATCAATGTAAATAAAGAGAAAAACAAATTGATAAAAATTTTAGATGACATAGAAAAATTTAAAAAAATATTAAATGACAACGAACAATTTTACAATGATTATTCCCTTCTAAACAGTGCCATCCATGATTTACAGTATGCTAAGGAACAATTTGAGGGAAGCAGAGTACTCTTTCAACAATATTCAGCAAGAAAATCTGAAACCACAACAAAAATCAACCAATCCACTGAAAAGACAAAAAATATCCTCGAAAAATATAATTCAATATTAAATCAGAGTTTTAACTCCATTGAAGAATTTGAAACATATTTATCAAAGTTTAAACCCAAATTGGAGATAAAAATTCAAGAAACAACAGAGACTATCCAGAAAATGCAAAGAGAATTATCCAATATACAAGTAAAAAATCGAGAACTTAAAAAACCAATACTAGAGTTAAAAAAAGTAAAAAATCTTTGCCCCATCTGTAAATCAACTATAACTCCTGATAAAAGAAATGAATTAATAAATGATTATCAATCCGATATTGAAGTTAATCTTTTAAGATCAAACGAATTAAAGCAAAAATTAATAGAAATAAAAGCTGAAAAAGAAAACTTGGACGTGCAACATTCTAAAATTCAAAAAATAAATCTTGATGTTCTAAAAGAACACCAAAAATCTGTAGAAGAATATAATAAAGAGATGGAAAAAATTAATTCAAACCTTGAGGAACTTAAAGAAAATATAATTCTCCTAGAAGGTATTGAAAAAGACATTGAACATAAAAAATCCCAAATAGACTCAATAAAAGGAAATTACGAGATATATATAGGTGCAAAAGGCTCTATAGAATCTTTAGGAAATATTAAAAAACATTCATCAAATTTAGATGAACTAAACACATCTGTTAGAGACTTAAGAAAGGAAATAAGTGCCCTGATGGAACTTGCTGGAGATAGTGTGGAAAATCTCCCAGAAGAAATAGCATATCTTGAAGGAATGAATCAAAAATACCAGCGTTTGCTGGGGGAAGTCAGCCAGAAAGAGGCGTTACTTCAGAAAAATGATGAAAATCAAAATGACATCCAAAAAACCACCACAGAAATAAATAAATTGAACAAAAAAATTGAAGAGTTGAAATACAATAAAAAATCACATAAAAAGGTTGAAAATGAATGGAACTTGAAAAAAGAAGAATTAAATGATCTTAAAGGAAAAAAACAATCATTTTTAGGTCAGATAAAACAATTATCAGCTTCTGTGGAAGAGTTGGGAGGAAAGATTAGATCATATGAAAAATATGAAAAAGAGTTATTAAACCTTAAAGATTTTTTAAAGCTTTTAAGTCTGATTAGAGACATTTATGGCAAAGATGGTGCTCAGAAAGAATTGAGAAACATCTCCAGACCATTAATTGAAGAAAAAACTCGGGATTTATTTGAAAGATTTAATTTTGAATACAGTGACATAAAACTAGATGATGATTATGATGTAACTATTTACGGACCGACTGGTAAAAGCAGCCTAGATATGATAAGTGGTGGTGAAAAAATCGCAGTAGCACTTGCTTTAAGGTTAGGAATCACCCAAGTACTTTCTGGAGGGAGTTTGGAATTAATTATGTTGGATGAACCCACTATTCACCTTGATGCCTATCGTCGGCAGGAATTGATTGATTTACTCAAGAAAATGTCCATAATACCCCAAATGATAATTGTTACTCATGATACAGATCTGGAAGATGCTGCAGATAACATTCTAAGGATTGAAAAAGAAGAGGGTAATTCTTTTATAATTGAATCATGAGTTTTCATGGACTTTTTCAACAAATTTGATATTATTGTCTATTTTTTTCTGGCTAACCCTTATTATTTCCCCTGTACCATGATACAAAGACCCCTACAAAGCACAGTATGGTGAATACCACAAAGCAAAGCTGTATACTATTTAACAATTCAGGGTACTGGTTTGGAGTTATCTGCACCCTTCCAATGAATAATGCAAAGACAAGAGTGGCTATTCCAATGCTCATGGTCTGTCCTATGAGTCTCATGGTACTCACAGTGGCTGAAGCCACTCCATAGAATTTACGTTCCACTGAACCCATAATCACATTGGTGTTAGGTGAGGAAAAAAGTCCAAATCCGAATCCTAAAACCATCAATCCAATAATAATATCAGTGAGGGGTGTGTTTACATTTAAGAAGGTTAATGTAAACAGGGCAATGGTAACAGTGGCCATCCCAGCAGTGGCAATGATTCTAGCATCAAATCGATCTGACATCCTGCCAGCAACTGGGGCAGTTACAGCCATCAGTATGGGTTGGAAAACTAGTATTAATCCTGCAGTATGTGGTTCGAATCCTTTAATGTACTGAAGATAATAACTTAACAAAAGAGAAACTGCAAATGTAGCGCTGTAATTAATAAGAGCAGCCATACTTGAAAAAGTAAATGCGGTATTTTTAAATAGTCGGATATTGAAAACAGGATTTTTAATGCGGAGTTCCCATTTAATGAATGCTAAAAAGCCAATAACTCCCATTATTAACATAATCGAGCCATCAATTTTTGGCAGACTTGAAAATCCGTACATTACCAAAAAAAGCATGAGACTGTAAATTACAGAACCTATAAAGTCGAATTTTTCTCCTCTGGAAGCAGCCCATTCATCATGGAGCTTCCAAAATACAATGCCTACCACCAAGAACCCAAAAGGTAACATAAATAAGAATAAACTCCTCCAACCAAAATACTGGGTCATTAGTCCACTAATCACAGGCCCTAAAGAGAGTCCAACATAAACTGCTGCAACATTAATTCCTATGGCCTTTCCCCTGTGTTGTGGTGGATACACTGCGGTGATTATGGCCAATCCAGTGACAAAGATCATTGCTGACCCAATTCCCTGCATGACCCTGGAAGCTATAAGAATGAATGGTGAAGGTGCTAATGCACAAAAAAGTGATGCCACTGTGAATATAATAATTCCATAAGTGAAAATCTTTTTCATCCCATGTATATCCGCCAATCGGCCGAATGGAACTGCAAAGATGGCTGCTGCCAGAAGAAATCCATTGGTAATCCAATTCAAAACAATAGCATCTGCCCCAAAATCCAATCCTATGGTAGGCAGCGCAATATTAACTGATGTTCCCATAAATGGTGTGAAAAAAGAGGCTATGGTCGCCACTAAAAGTGCAGCTATTTTAACATCGTTATTAACTTTAAAAGAATTATCAGCGGAGTTCATTCATTCACCAATTAAAGATTTCAAAATAAATAAGAAAAAATAAAAAAGGGAGGAATAGGCCAATTTTGGCCATTAAACAATATTGTGTTTCTGTAATAGCATTAACTCTTCGGTAGAAACCTTTTTACCTTCTCTGAATTTTCGGTAAATTTCTTCTGCTTTTTCTTTTTCTTCAGAGTTTTTCTTACGCACAATTTCGTCTTCAATACTTCGCTCTTTGGCTTTAACCCGATCCATGCCCTTGTTAGCTTTTCTAATCTTACCAAATGTGGCTTTAACTTCTTCATGAACCTTATTGGCTTTTTCTTTAGTTTTGATATAGTTTTGGTGGGCTTCATCTGCCTGGCTACGGATATCATCGATCTTGCGGAAGTACTCTAACATTTTCTCATGAGTCTCCTGTGCCTGGTCAGACAACTCCACCACTTTAGCATGGTGAGTTTCAGAAACTTCTTTAAGTTTCAAGGCTTCACTCCTGCTTTCTTCATCTTCTTGCATACCTTGAAGTTTTTTACGAAGGTCTGTGACTTTTTTAACAAGTTCATTCTCTTTCCGAATATCTAATACTCTGGTTTCAATTGTTTTTTCCAGACGTTTTATCTCGTCTTCAACTTGAACAGCTTCCCTTCTTCCAGACGTCCATTCCATCTTCTTATATGCCTGATGTGCTTCATCACGAAGTTTTTTATATTTTTTAACTTCCTTGTTTACTTGGTCACGTTCGTCCCTATATTTGAGGGCATTGTCCAAGTTTCCCCTAATTTGAGCGTTGAAATCATCCCTTATCTGGCGTAATTTTTTGGCCTCATCATTTAACTGGTCTCTTTCAGCAGTTAGCGCTTTAAGGGTCTTTTCTAGGTTCTTTTTCTTAGACAAAAGATCGGTGAAGCTTTCTTCCTTTTCATGTTCTTTTTCCTTTGAAGAATTTGGATCATCGAATATTTCCAGTAACTCTTTTAAATCTTTCTTCTCAACGATTACATCTGCCATTTCTTTTAGTATGGGTTTGGCATTGAAAGCAATTCCTAAGTTTGCTTCTTCTAACATTGAAATATCATTGGCACCATCTCCAACCGCAGCACATTCTTCGGCTGAAATATTTTCTAATGCCATAATCTCGTTAAGAACATCTTTTTTGGATCCGCGTACAAGGGGCCCTGTGACTTTTCCGGTTAGAACACCATCTTTTTCTGAAAGTGAGTTAGAATATGTGTAGTCCAAATCCAGTTCATCCTTCATGCGCTGGGCAATAACATCAAAACTACCAGTTATGGTGGCTATTTTATATCCTCTCTTCTTTAACTGGCTAACACTTTCTTTTGCCCCTTTCATCAGAGGGATTTCCATCATTACCTTGTTGATTTCTTCAACTGATGCTCCTTTCAAGAGTGCAACCCTTTCTTTTAGGGCTGTTTCAAAATCTAGGTCTCCTTCCATGGCTTTGCTGGTTATTTTGGAAATTTCTTCCTCTACACCTGTTACTTTAGCCATTTCGTCTATGACTTCACCGTCAATTAAGACGTTATCAAGATCAAATGCGATAAGTTTAATCAAAAGATCACCAAATATATTTAAAAAGATAGAATTATAATAAATCTAATTCAGCTAATCTTTCTTTAGTTTTTTCAACACCAAGTTGAGCGTCTGCGATAGTTTTTGCACCAGTACATACTACTTTTCCAGATCCGAATAGCAATAGTACTACTTTTGGTTCACCCAATCGATAAACCAAACCAGGAAATTGTTCTGGTTCGTATTCAGTGTTTTCTAGATCCAATGCCACTGCCTCTAAGTTAAGAGTTTTTTCAAGATTGGCAGAAGCTACAATGTTCTGGACTTTCATTTCGTATTCGTGAGGTATCTCAGGGTCTAATGCGCGCATCTTATCCACAGCAATATGGATAGCCCTTTTAGAGTCTTCAATTGATTTTGCACCGGTGCACACAAGTTTACCCGATCCAAAGATAAGTGCAGCTGTTTTAGGTTCTTTAATTTTGTAAACTAATCCTGGAAATTGTTCAAGGTTATATTCTACACCTTCCAATGCTGGGGCTACTTGTGGAAGGTCTAAATCTTTCCCAATCGTTGCGGAAGTCACTATGTTCTCCACTTTGATTTCAGTTTTTGTCATCTAATATCCTCCCATGGTTTTCCAATTAACCATGTACTCTTTATATCTTTTATAAAAGGCTTTATATATACTATATAAACGACCGTGAATTGGACATAAAAATAGTGAGTTTTATACTACCAATTTTTTATAAAAAGACTAATTTATCTAACTTTTCCCTAACTTTGTTCTTTGCTATATATATTAGTTTCCTGATATTCATTCCATGATGGCGCCATGAAAAGATCGAATCTGAGGTGGAAAGTGCACCCCTTAACAAAATATGTAGGCAGTTAATGATTTGTTAATCTTCTAGATCAAATTGTAATTAAATTTATTTTTACTTAAAACAATTTAATAATACATCAATAATGCACAATTAATATTTAATAACCATGAGTTAATATGAATAAGACATAACAACAGGTGAAACCATGTTTGGTCCAAAAATTTACCAACAACAATTGGATGAACTGGAAATTGACGGGATGGAAATCGATGTTTCAAACATTCAAAAGGCAATGGAAACGATGAATGAGTTGGAAGAGTTGGAAAACGTTTTAAAAAAAATTAGACATAACATCCGAACCGATATTCGAAGTATTAGAAAAGAGTATATACAAATTTTAAATGAATTAAATCTCTCTCCAGAAGAAAGTCGTAAATTATCTGCTCGAAAAGTTCAAAAAAGAATCAAAAAAAAGAAAGAAATAATAAAAAAGCGAAATACTAAAATCAAATCATATGAACTCATTGAAAACATGGTTGATAATTATTTAACCCAAATATCTGATGCTCAAATTTACATAAAAAATTCAATAGAAAGACGAGTCGGGTAAAAAACCGTTTTATCTGTGTAACCCCCTCAAAAAATGATTTAGGAGTTTTTATGATAGAAGTTGAAGTGAAGGCTCATGCCACAAACCTTGATGATATTGAAGAAAAAGTAATTGAAATTGGTGCTTCAAGGGTGAAAGAAGAATATCAGGAGGATCTGTATTTTAATGCACCTCACAGAGATTTTGCGCAAACTGATGAAGCTCTCAGAATAAGAAAAACTAAAAGTGAAAATTCTGAAGAAACATACATCACATACAAAGGACCAAAAATGGATAAAATTAGTAAAACAAGGAAAGAAATTGAAGTTGCAGTAGAAGATCCGTCAAATATGGCAGAAATTCTTGAAAATCTCAGTTTCCGTGCAGTGGCAATGGTTCGTAAGAACCGAACTATTTACACTTTAGGTGAATTAATTATAACCCTTGATCAAGTTCATGGAGTAGGTGATTTTGTGGAGATCGAAAAAGAAACACTTGAAGGTGAAGACACCAAAAAAGCGCTTAAAGAGATATTTAGCACATATTCCAAAATAGGAATTGAAAGTGGCTTTGAAAGAAGTTCATACTTGGAATTGATGGGGATTCACCGAAAAAAATGAGAATTTTAAAAAAGAAAACTTTAATTATCCTATAACTTCTTCTATATCTTTATTGTCGCTATTTTTTCCAAAAATCCATTATTTGATTTAATATTTACAGTAAAAATGGTTTTTCACCGGCAACCGGAATTAGCCTACCGATAAATTGGAAATGTAAAACGAAAAATACATTTATATCTAAATAATATCCAAGATAGTTCAATAAACTATCATCTAAAATTAATAATTGTTTTCAAGGATTATCCTTTTAAAATCTTCATAAATCAAGTTTAATCAGCTTGAATGCATCAAAATTGTTAAATTTCAATTTTATCAAAAAAAACAGGTGGTAATATTTTGAAACATTTTGTAAGCCCATATAATCAATCTATTGATCTGAAATTTCCTGAAAAGATCACTGTATACGACACCACACTCAGAGACGGCGAACAAACACCCGGAGTCTGTCTTCAAACTCCTGAAAAGCTAAAAATAGCCCGAAAATTAGATGAATTAGGGTTACATCAAATAGAAGCAGGTTTCCCCGTTGTTTCAAAAGAAGAGAATCGTTCCGTAAAAGCAATCGTAAGAGAAAATTTAGATGCAGAAATCCTGGTTTTATCTCGTACAAAAAAAGAAGACATTGACATGGCTTTAGACTGTGATGTGGATGGTATTATCACGTTTTTAGGCACTTCATCACTCCATCTCAAACATAAATTAAAATTCAGCCAGGAAGACGCTTTAAATATTTGCATGAGTTCCATTGAACATGCAAAGGATCACGATTTATTTGTGGCTTTTTCTGCAGAAGATGCGACTCGTACTGATCTAGACTTTTTGAAGAAAATATACAACCGTGCAGAACTCTACGGAGCTGATCGGGTGCATATTGCAGACACAGTAGGAGCAATAAGTCCCCAGGGAATGGATTACTTAGTTACCGAATTAAAAAATGAAATAAATATTGAAATTGCACTACACTGCCACAATGACTTTGGAATGGCACTATCTAATTGTATTTCTGGTTTACTTGCTGGTGCCACAGCAATTTCAACAACAGTAAATGGGATAGGGGAAAGGGCTGGTAATACATCTCTAGAGGAGTTAGTGATGACTCTGCTTCTAATCTATGGAGTTGATCTAGAATTTAACATTAAAAAATTCTATGAACTTTCCCAACTAGTAGAAGAGCTTACCAATATGAAAGTGCCTGATAACAAGCCAATTGTGGGTAGAAATGTGTTCAGACACGAATCAGGCATACATGTAGATGCAGTGTTGGAAGAACCCTTAACATATGAACCTTTTGTACCGGAACTCATCGGCCATCAAAGACAAATAGTTTTGGGGAAACATTCAGGATGCAGGGCAGTTAGAGCCAAGTTAGGTGAATATGGAATTGATGTTTCCCGTGATGAACTATGTAAAATTGTTGAAATGGTAAAAGAAAAACGTGAAAAGGGAAAATACATCAATGACGAACTTTTCAACGATATCGTGCGCTCTGTTAGAGGGCCGTTTAATTTTTAAATTTAAAAATAAAAAAATTATGTTTAGCAAATCAAATCCCCATGGACTGTGTTAAATAATAATTAATCCATTAATTAATATTGTAATGGTGCATATCAATGAATATTACTGAAAAAATACTAGCAAAAGCTTCTGGAGTAAAAGAAGTTCAGCCAGGAGAGATTATCGAAGCCAGGGTAGATCTGGCCATGTCCCATGATGGTACCTCAACCCCGACCATCAATACTTTCAATAAGATCTCCCGAGAAGTATGGGATCCAGATAAAATTATCATTGTATTCGATCATAATGTACCAGCAAATATTATTGGCTCAGCAGAATTTCAAAGGATTACTCGTGATTTTGCGAAAAAACATGGGATCAGAAATATTTTCACCCACGGAGAAGGCATATGTCATCAAGTACTTCCGGAAGAAGGATTTGTTAAGCCAGGTACTGTTATAGTAGGTGCAGATTCCCATACATGCACATACGGCGCTTTTGGAACTTTTGCCACAGGTATGGGCGCTACCGACATGGCAATGGTTTTTGCAACTGGAAAAACATGGTTCATGGTCCCTGAAGCATTTAAAATCGAAGTTGAAGGAGTTCTGAGAGATTATGTAACAGCTAAGGACCTTATTCTCCATATTATAGGCAACATAGGATCTTATGGTGCTACTTACAAGACTTTAGAATTTACAGGAAACACGATACAAGATATGGATGTTTCAAGTCGAATGACCATTTGCAACATGGCAGTGGAATCCGGGGCAAAAAACGGCATAATGGAAACTAATCATGCCACTATACAATATTTAAATAAACGTAATGTTCGCAACTATCAAACATTCACCTCAGACAAGGATTCAGAATATGAAGAATTTTATCATTTCCAAGTGGATGATCTCCAACCTCAAATAGCGTGTCCTCACAATGTGGATAACGTTTATCCTGTTTCCCGCGTTTCTGGAAAAACCATTGACCAAGCCTTTATTGGTTCATGCACTAATGGAAGATTGGAAGATCTGCGCCAAGCTGCTCGTACGTTAAATAAATCAAAAGTTCATCCAGATGTAAGACTCATCGTGTCACCTGCCTCTCGACGTGTCTACCAAGAGGCAATAAATGAAGGAATCATAGATACATTCCTCGATGCTGGGGCAATAATTATCAATCCCGGGTGTGGACCTTGTTTAGGAGCCCATATGGGTGTTTTAACTTCAGGAGAGGTGTGCGTGTCCACCACCAATCGAAACTTTGTGGGTCGAATGGGAGACCCCCAATCAGAAGTGTATCTGGCTAATCCTGCAGTTGTGGCTTATTCTGCCATTCACGGTGAAATAAGAGACCCCAGTGAATAAAAATGGACCCTAAAATTTTTGAAGGAATAAAAGATATTGAAAAAAAGTTAGGAAACCTTTCAAGTGCTCAGAAGATACTTTTAGCCACCGACGGCTCTGTAACCACCATCTTAGACGTGCTTAAAGGTCATGTGAATATTAGAACCCTGACACAAGAATTCAGGGAAGCTGATAAGGAAACTGCATCTTTATTGGAGATCAATGAAGGAGACACCATTAATTATAGAGTAGTGGTTATAGAAGGAAAAGAACCTCTGATATATGCCATCTCCCTAATACCCTTGGACAGATTAAACAATAATTTTAAAGAAGATCTTATCCAGGCAGATATTCCTATTGGCCGCATACTTCGCAAACATAATATTGAGTCCCGACGAGAGATAAAATCGGTTTCAATAGATGAATCGAGCCCCGAAATGGCTGAAATCTTCAAATCAGATAGTCCAATGCTCACCAGGACTTATAATATAATACACAAAAACCAGATTCTAATATGGTTAATGGAAACATTTCCCCACAGTTTGTTTCAAGATTAAAATATGATGTTTTTATTCGGACATGTTCAATAAATAAAATGGGAAAATAAGTTAAAAGGCGGCACATATTCATGGGTGTGAAATTTAAAGACATTATATCTCCAGAAGAGATAAAATTTGACGATCTAGATGGTAAAGTAGTGGCTATTGATGCGGCTAATGTTATTTATCAGTTTCTTTCCAGCATCCGCCAGTATGATGGCACCCCACTCAAAGACCAAAATGGAAGAATAACCTCTCATTTTAGTGGAATTCTCTATCGAACCTCTTCACTTATAGAAAAAGGAATAAAACCAGTATATGTTTTTGATGGAAAATCAAGTGCACTTAAAAAAGAAACTCAAGAAAAACGGAAGGAGATTAAAGAAGAATCTGAAAAAAAATGGAAAGAAGCCCTTGAAGATGGTAGAGTTGAAGATGCACGCAAATTTGCAGTTAGATCATCCCGAATGTCCCCTGAAATAGTTGAAGGATCAAAAAAACTTATCGAACTCATGGGAATTCCCTACATTCAAGCCAAAGGTGAAGGTGAAGCTCAAGCGTCACATATGGTGTCTCTTGGTGATGCTTGGTGTGTTGTCTCACAGGATTATGATTGCATGCTCTTCGGAGCTCCTAGAATGGTGAAAAACCTCACAATCAGCGGTAGTCAGAACAAACCTGAGCTCATTGAATTGGAAAAAGTCCTAAAAAACCTTAATATAACTCGTGAGCAACTCGTGGACATGGCAATAATGGTGGGTACGGATTTTAACCAGGGCATTAAAGGCATTGGGGCTAAAAAGGGTCTTAAACTCATCAAAAAATACGGCGATATATATCATATATTAGATAGTTTGAATATCCAGTTAGATGTGGATGCCCAGATTCTACGCGAAATGTTCCTAAACCATGAGGTTGATTCAAACTATCAATTGAAATGGGAAAAAGCAGATAAACAAGGTATTATTGATTTTCTCTGTGGTGAACATGATTTTTCAGAAGATCGAGTGCTTAATGCTGTTGATAAACTGAAAAAACTAGAAATTACCCAGAGTAGTTTGGAACAGTGGTTTTAAAAAGGAGGATATTTTCCAAAAAATTCTTTGGCATACTTAATTGCTGTTTGGAGTTGCTTGGGATATGATGCTTTTATGGCATTTTCAAGTTCTTCACGCGTTCTAGAAGCTGCAAAAATACGTAATACATCTAAATAAACATTTAAACTTTCTTGAGTTGGATTACATGGCATTTCCAAGGTAATACAAACATCTTCTTTTCTGAAAATATTTGTCCGGATTGAAGGAGATGCAGATCCAACCAAAACACCTTTTTCAAGTTCAATAAGTGGAGGAACCCCTTTTTCGCTCATTCGATTGGTGGATGTGAGTTTTGGAAAATTTTTTTTATTATAACAGTGGGCTTCAACATAAAATGTAGGTTTATAATATTTGATAAGAGAAAGAACTTCTTTCCCCACTTCAGACTGATAATAACCAGGGTCAAGGGTGCTTAAGTAGGGACTTTCATCACAATTGTGGATTACGAGTTTACCATAAGATACATCCTCATCTTTAATTTGTTTAAGGGCTTTGATGGTGCTTAAACCTTCTTTTCCATGTACTCCCCCAATGAAAAGCCTGTTAACTCCTTTTCCCTTATCAATTATCTTTAAGTAAGCCACGAAAACCACCTTATATAGAAACATTCAAATTTTTGATTTGTTTTTAATCAACATGTTTATAGGGATTGGATTCACATCAAACCATTAACGCCAATGGCATCTCTAAGATAAATAGGCAATTGTTGAGATCAGAAAATACAGAAGGGATCAAGGAAGATGTGTAGCCGATCAAAAACACCTTTTTCTATTTACAAGTTCAGGAACTCCTAAAAGATCATTTTGATCATTAGAATGAGTTTGTCCTTCCGTTTCAGGATGATTACATTGTATTTCAAGGTATATTGTCGGATTATAATTCTGGATGAGTTCAATTGCTTTCATGCCTACAATTGACAAGTTATATGATGATCCAGTGTGCTAATATTGGTGAATGAGAGTTAAATTACATTAAACCAATTCCTTCCTCTACATCCATGTTTTCAATGGCTTTGAATGAATAAATGTCTTAAACCTCGAATATTATGCAAACCACTAATGAACAGCTGGATAAGATTTTATCTCATTTTATGCTCTTAAAATATCCACTTCCATTGAAAAACCCTTATCAGGTCCCTTCTTCCCATCCTTCCAGATATTCTTTCTGTCGCTCAGTTAGATCATCAATTTCAATACCCATTGCTTCTAGTTTCAGTCGAGCTACATACATATCTGCTTCATCAGGGGTTTTGTGAACTCCTACTTCCATCTGAGTTTCTATTAGTTGTTGGGCAGATAATGCTTGCATTGCAAAACTTAAATCCATTATCTCAGCCGGATGTCCCTGTCCTCTTTCACCTGCGAGGTTAACCAATCTTCCCTCAGCTAGAAGGTATACTTTCCTGCCATCGGCTAATACAAATTCTTCAATATCTGGTTTCACTTTTTTCTGACTTGTTGCCATCTGATCCAAGTCTTCCCGATTAATTTCTACGTTGAAATGACCGGAATTGGCCATTATGCAGCCATCCTTCATTACTTTGTAGTCATCCCCAGAAACAATATCAATATTGCCAGTAGCTGTTATCAAAATATCAGCATGTTTAACAGCCTCTCTAACCGTCATAACCCTGAAACCATCCATGCGCGCTTCTAATGCTCTGATTGGATCTATTTCGGTGACTATAACATTGGCACCCAAGCCATTGGCACGCATTGATATTCCTCTGCCACACCATCCATAACCACACACCACTACTGTTTTACCTGCAATCAGGATGTTGGTAGAACCCATTATGGAGTCAAATGTTGATTGTCCTGTGCCATAACGATTATCAAAAAGATATTTAGTGTATGCATCATTAACTGCTATCACCGGAAATTTAAGAGCACCATCAGCATGCATGGATTTTAAACGATGAATTCCAGTAGTGGTTTCCTCACATGCACCTTTTATATTTTCTAAAACGTCTTTACGGTCTTTGTGGAGTAGAAATATCATGTCTGCCCCGTCATCTATGATTATGTCCGGTTTATGATCCAAGACCATGTTGATGGTCTGATAGTATTCTTCGTTGGTTTGCTCTCTCCAACCGTACATGTTAAGGCCTAAACTGGCCCCAGCCGCAGTAGCATCATCTTGTGTTGAAAGAGGGTTGCAACCAGTCATTGCCACTTCTGCCCCTCCTGCTTGAAGTGTTAAGCCCAAATTAATTGTTTTAGGCTCCAAGTGTAGGCAAGATCCAATGGTGATTCCTTCAAAGGGTTTTTCTTTCTTGAAACGTTTTTTTATGGTTTCCAGAACGGGCATGTGTTTTTGGACCCATTCAATCTTTTTTACACCCTGAGGGGCTAATTTTATGTCTTTTACTTTATAAGGCATTTTATCACATACAACAATATATAAATCGGATATGAAAGTGTAGGATTATAATTAGTTAATCTTATTTAATTATATTTTTCTTTTTTAAAGAAGAAAGAAAAATTTTGAAAAAATGATACTTAATGTAGCAAGTAAAATAAAAAAAAAGGAGAAAATTCCATAAAAATAGGAATCTTCTCCTAAGGGTTTCTAGCATATAGGGGATTTATTTGTGATCTTTTTTTTTAGTGATACTGTACCATGTTTACTTGTTCTTCTGTTTTGACTTTTTTCATTGCTTTTTTAAATTGTTCCATCTTCACATTTTCAGCTTGGATGTCATTTCTCAGAGTTAACATAACTGCTTCCCGGCAAACTGCTTCAATATCTGCGCCCACATATTTGTCGGTGTTTTTTGCTAAGTAATCAAGATCTACATCATCTGCCAGTGGCATGTTTTTTGTGTGTACTTTGAAGATTTCTAGCCTGGCGTTTTCATCAGGATCGTCTACCTTAACATGACGGTCAAAACGGCCCGGCCTTAGAAGTGCTGGATCCATTATGTCTACCCTGTTGGTGGCGGCAATTACTGCCACATCTTGCAGTTCTTCTAATCCGTCTATTTCTGTTAAAAGTTGGTTGACAACTCTTTGGGTGACACCTGAGTCAGTGCTACCTCCGGCCCTGGTGGATGCTATGGAATCGATTTCATCAAAGAAAATTACAGTGGGAGCTGTCTGCCTTGCTTTGCGGAAAACTTCTCTCACACCTTTTTCTGATTCGCCTACCCACTTAGAAAGTAGTTCAGGTCCTTTAACTGCTATGAAATTGGCTTTGCTTTCATTAGCCACTGCCTTTGCAAGTAATGTTTTACCTGTACCTGGAGGTCCGTATATTAAAACACCACGTGGTGGAGTGACTCCGAACTTATCGAAGCTTTCTGGATATTTAAGAGGCCATTCTACTGCCTCTATTAATTCTTGTTTGGCGTTTTCTAAGCCCCCTATATCATCCCATTTGACATTGGGAACTTGAACTAAGACTTCACGGAGTGCTGATGGTTGGATTTCTTTCAATGCTTCTTTAAAGTCGGATTTATTGATGATCATTTTTTTGAGGGTTTCTTTAGGTATCTCCTCATCAGATTTAATATCCGGAAGTACTCTACGAAGTACTCTCATGGCAGCTTCTTTACATAGCATTTCGAGATCTGCGCCTACAAAACCATGGGTTGTGTCGGCGATTTCATTCAGATCCACTTTCTCATCCAGGGGCATTCCCCTTGTATGTATTTCAAGAACTTCCAAACGGCCATCTTTGTCTGGTACTCCAATTTCTATTTCTCGGTCAAATCTTCCGGGTCGCCGTATAGCCGGATCCAATGCATCTGGCCTGTTAGTGGCGCCAATGACTACCACTTGCCCCCTTGTTTTAAGACCATCCATGAGTGTTAATAGTTGTGCTACAACGCGTCTTTCTGTTTCACCAGATACTTCCTCCCGTTTTGGTGCTATGGCATCAATTTCGTCTATGAACACTATGGATGGGGCGTTTTCTTCCGCTTCTTCGAAGAATTCCCTTAGTCTTTCTTCTGATCCACCAACATATTTGCTCATTATTTCTGGGCCCTGAATTGCGATGAAATGGGCTTCACTTTCATTGGCCACTGCCTTTGCAAGTAATGTTTTACCTGTACCTGGAGGTCCATGCATTAATACTCCTTTTGGTGGTGATATTCCCAGTCTTTCGAATAGTTCAGGCCGTTTTAAAGGTATTTCCACCATTTCTCGGACTTTTTTTACCTCTTCCTTAAGGCCACCTATGTCTTCGTAGGTCACATCAACCAAGGTTTTGACACCTTCCAGTTTTGATACGTCAACTGGATCTGTTTGAATTTCGACGTCGGTTATTTCGGTGACTTTGACAACTCCTGCTGGTTTGGTGGCTACAACTGCCAATTTTAATTCTCCCATTGGACTTACATCTGTCATGGTGTCTCGGAAAAATTCATCGAATAAGCTTCCTCGCATGGCAGTTTGTTGTTGTCTTATCCCAGTTACAATTATGTCTCCTTTAGACAAGACCCTTCCCTGGAAAGCTCTTTTTACATCACCCCGAATCATGACCCTCTGGTCTACTGGAGCCATTACGACTTTTTGCGCTTCTTTGACTTGGGCTTTTCGTACTATAACTTCCTCTCCCAAGGATGTTCCTGCATTTTTTCTGATATATCCATCAATTCTTATGATTTCTAACCCAATGTCTGATTGGGACGAGGCCACTGTAGTAGCAGTGAGTTTCTTACCTTCTATTTCGATCATATCGCCATCTACGAGATCAAGCTTTTCCATACAAGATGGGTCTATTCTGGCAATTGATCGGCCGACGTCAGACTGTGAAAACGCTTCTGCGACTTTTAATTTCATATCTTCGGTTTTAATAATTATTCCCCCTATATATTGTTTTATATATTAAATTAATGTAATTATTGGATTAAAAAACAAATATATAACATTCTTATATTTAGTTAATTTAGGTTACTTTAAGATTGTATGTTTTAGTATATAAATGTTACTATAATATTAATGATATGAAATACTAATCAAAAAAAATTAATAATTTACATTCAAACCAATTAATAAATAGTTAAAATCAGATCTTCGATTATGCTAATTGAATTTAAAAAAAATATAGGATTTATCTAATTTTACCGCCTAATCCAACTAATAATTCCTCAACTTTCTTTCTTGAACTTGGATAAATCACTTGATAATTAAAAGTCAAACTTTTAAATCCTTTTGGAATTTGTTCACCCTGATAAACATCTTTAATTTCCACTTTAACCACATCTTCCAATGTATTAATTGTGTGAGATATTATTTCTGGTTGGGAACTATCCGGAAAAATAACAGAAATATCAAATGATTTTAACGGAAAATTAATTTTTTTCCAATCGATTATTTCTTCTGAATTTAAAACCTCAATATTGGAAAGTTTTAATGTAATTTTCTTATTGTTCTCTCTTAAAGTTACAAAATCAGGATTCAATGATTCTAAAACTCCAATGTGAATTTTTCCAGAGTACATGTGACGTAAGCCAACTTCCTTTCCAATAGAATTTTTTAAATTGCTTACTTCAACACTTAACGCGGATATTGCCTTGTCAGATCTGCCCAGAGCAGCTTCGAGATCATCTAGGTGTTTAGCTGCCGAACTCATGGCTTTTACGAATCCATCTTGGTTTTTGTGGTCAACCATTGATTTGAGATCATGAAATGTTTCCATGAATGCATCATGTACCTCAGGTATGTATCGATTCTGAGTCTGGATGGAATAGCATAGATATGGATTTTGAGCAACAATCCTGGCTATCATATCTAACATCAAACTATATATGGGACTTGCAAAATTTCGCGATTGTTTAACATCAATTTTCATCCTTTCAATAGCACTAGCAACTGAAATGTAGGCAAAATGAGTTAATCCCTGTACAATACTCATCATACGGTCATGATCCTCCGGTGTGGTCACCAAAACCCGTGCTTGCTCTGTTTCCAAAAAATCAACCACTTTCTGATACCATTGACCATGGTTTTTCGGAGTTAAAACAACAACTTGGCCATCCAGTGACCTGACTCTGGGCCCAAACATGGGGTGGGTGGGCAGTACTTCCACACCCTCTGGAGCATGTTCGTACATAACTTTGGCAGGCAATTCCTTTACAGAAGTCACATCAAGTAATAAACAACCTTTGCGTATGTGAGGGGCTATTTCTTTGATAGTTTGAGGAGTTACATCTATAGGTACTGCTAAAATAACTACATCAGAATCAGAAGAAGCTTTAATGTTATCAGATGTGTATGAAACCCCAATTTTACTGGCAATGGCTTCACCCATAATGGAATTACGTCCAGTTATGATAACTTTGTATCCTTTTTTTTTAAGAAAATTAGCTATCCACTTTCCCAGTCCACGGGTTCCACCAATAACCGCTACTTGCATAAGGTTATCTATAGCAGGAGAAGGATATATTATTTATCCCTCATCCGAAAACACTAATCTTGATGTAATATGCATCCTACCTCCCTTTAGATCTTCAACATTCCGACATTCTCCCCATTGCTACCGGCCATAGAATCAATAGTATCTAAAAATTCCATCAGACGAGATTCTTGCATAACATCTAAAAATCTTTCTAATTGAATTTTATGCTGCAAAAATATGCCTCTCCTCTTTATAGGGCGTCCAAATTCATCTAAAGGATTAATTTCCACCATTATACTATCTTGATCTCCCCTTGTAGGTGCCTTTATCAAAAACACCCCTTCTAATGAAGTGGGGACTCTTTGCCATGGTTTAACGTTTTCTAGTGTTTCTCTTATCTTACTTTCCATTTCTTTGTTCATTTTTAATCACCAAAAACAAATGTGTAATACCTTTTATATAAAATTTATGATCAGGGTTAAAAATGAACATCAATACAAAAAAAAGATGTTGAAAAAAAAAGTTAAAGATTAATAAGGTAAATACTGTGTAAATAACATCTTAAAAAAAATAAAAATCAAAATCGAAGCAACCAAAAAAAAGTAAACTATCTAATTTCTCATGAAGGTTAAATCATGCGTATCATACACCAAGATGCAAAAAGAGGAATAATAGAATTATTACCAGAAACTCTAGACGATCTATGGCATCTTTCCCATCTTATAGAACCGGGAGATCTGATTTCATCAAAGACTACCCGCCGAATGCAAGACACCAGTGGAGAACGTCTGCGCAGTGACCGGGGAATTAAAAAAACATTTTTTATGGGAATACGAGTGGAAAACATTAATTTTCATAAATACACTGGAAAATTACGGGCAAAAGGTATTATTGAAAAGGGGCCAGAAGATTTAGTTTCCTTTGGATCTCACCATACCATTGATTTGAAACTCAGCAATTCGGTGAGGATAGAAAAGGAAAGATGGTCCAGATGGCATCAAAAAAGAATTAAAGAAGCAATAGATGCATCAAAAATACCACGTGCACTGGTGGTGGTGATTGAAGATGATGTTGCCGATATGGGAATACTTCGCCAGTATGGAGTTGAATATTATGGACCCATTATTGGGGGGGTTACAGGCAAGAGAGTAGTACAAAAAAACCGTCAACAAGTAATAAACAAATTTTATGATGAAATAGCCAGTACCATAAATAATTTTGAAGGAATAGAAGGAATTATCATTGCCGGACCAGGATTTGGTAAAAATGATTTCCACCATTTCATCAGTGAAAAATATCCTTATCTGGCCAAAATTTCTAGATTAGAAAATACTGGGGCAGGAGGCAGAACTGGAATTTATGAAGTGCTGCAGAAAGGGATCTTGGAAGAAATGGCTACTGAAGGAAGAATTGCCCATGAAATCAGGATGATGGCCAGAGTTTTAGAAGAAATTGGGAAAACATCAAACAAGGTTGTTTATGGTAAAAAAGAAACTAAAATTGCAGCTGAAGCAGGTGCAATTGAAAATTTACTGATTATTGATGAACTACTGCGAGAAAGAGATGTTGAGAAAATAATGGATATGACTGAAAATCTGGGAGGGAGTGTCATGGTCTTGAGCAGTGAACATGACGGGGGGAAACAGCTCAGTGCTCTAGGCGGCTTGGCAGCTTTGTTGAGGTATGCCTTAAATTAAATTCATAACAATTGAGTAGATATATTGCAGGAGAGTAATTATATGAATATTTTAGGAATAAACATTACAGAAATCTCAGTACTCATATTGGCTTTTATTTTCTCCTGTATTTTAACCATTTTATTTTACAAATTATTCCCTCGAATTGGAGGAAACCTTTACACTACTATTCGCGGAGGAACACCAAGAGCAGTTGGACTGGCCCCATTTATAGTTCTTGTAATCTTTTTCCCCCCACCTGGAAAATATTTAATAGGTATTATTGGAATATTCGCATTTTTAGATGATTTACTTGGTAGAAAAAGGTATGGAGGACTTCCATTTGAATTAGGTCAACTTTTACGGGGCATAGGAATGTTGCTGGTTATGGTGGTGGGATACTTCTTTTTTGGCCCAGTTTCCATAATCATAGCACTGATGATACAACCATTGAACATCTCAGACATGCAACCAGGAACAGCATCCTCCACTGTAATCGTAATGAGTACAATAATGTCGGTTTTGCTTTATCTAAACACTGGAAATCCATATTCGTTGTCTTTAATACTTCTTGCAGCTTGTGTTGGATATGCTCCCCTTGATTATCAAGGAAAAATAATGATGGGTGAAGTAGGTAACCACTCCTTTGGAGTAGGATTGGGAATATTATACACACTACTGGGGATGAACATAGCAAATTTCTGCAATTGGGGAACTTGTGAAGTGTTTTTGATTGTGATGACTCTTTTTGTCATTACTTCTTTACTTATAGCATTTTTAAGACGTGACAACCTTAAAAATTTCTTAGAAACCAATCTTAATATCCAGAATCCTCAATACGGAGATTTAGTAATGGATGTATTAACTGGTGGTGGTTTAGGAGATTTATTTCGGAGAATTGTCCTAAAAAAACGAAATATTAATGTTAAAAACAAATTTTTAATAGTTTTGGGCTTCCGTAGGTTGTTGTACAGTCCGTATAGTGGCTGAATTGATTTTTTTGAATTTATAAAAAAAAATACTCATTTTATTCTTTTCTTCTTCTTAAAGACCATACAGCCAGAACAAGGAACAGTATAGCAAATATCACTAGCACCAAGAGATCTAACCATATTTTTTCCAATCCCCATCCTTTAAGCATTACGGCGCGGCAAGCATTTGCCGCATATGTTGGAGGCACCAAATATGACAAAGGCCTTAACCATTCAGGTATGGCTTGGATGGGCCAAAAAACACCTGAAAGCAAGAAAGCTGGTAAGACAACAAATGGGAAAAATTGTATAGCTTGTTCTGGCCTTTTAGATAGGCTAGATAATAATATTCCCAATGCTTGGCAAGTTACAGCCAGAATGGCTATTACCCCAAATGCTAAGAATACATTGCCCACCACAATTATGTTGAATACTAAAATGGCTACTGCTAATAATAATGCGACTTGTAATGTTCCTAATGTTCCGAATGTGATTGCGTATCCAGTTACCACCTCTCCTTCAGTTACTGGGCTGGCCAGCACTCTTTCCAATGTTCCATTTGCTCGTTCTCCGACGAAAGTGATTAGGGTGAGAATGGTTGTAAGTAAGTATACTACGAAGGCTAGATTTCCTGGGATAAAGAAATCTACGAATTCAGCATCCCCACCATAAATAGGGTCTGAAACTATTTTAATGGCAGGTTTAACTCCTTCTTCTGCCATTGTGTCAGATAATGCATCACTAACCGTTTTAAGGATGGTATTTTTTATGTTAGTTACGCTATCATCCCCTTCAATAAGTATTTCAGCACTATTGGAATAAAATGAGTTTTTAGTGTTTAAAATTGTGTTTTTACTAAATTCTTTTGGAAATATTATAATTGCTGATGCTTTACCATCTTTCACATCTTGTCTGGCTTCATCTACATTACTCATGTTTTTAATGTTCAAAATCTCGTTATCCAGGTTGGAAATAATTTTTTCTGAAAAAAAAGTGGTTTTACCCAGGGGTTGGGTGAATCCTTGGTCTTGATTAACTATAATAATATCCACATCCTTCACATCACCACTGAATGCTACTCCTAATATGCACATGGCGAAGATTGGTGCTAAAAAAAGCATTGCTAGGCTACGTTTATCATTGGCCACGTCACGGAACACTCGCCGACTAACTGCCATAACTCGGTGAAATTTCATTGTCCCACCCCAATATGAGCAGTGTCTCTTTTAGAAAACTCGAGAAATGCATCATCCAGAGAATCCTTTCCACTCTCTTTAAGTAATTTTTGAGGGGTGTCTTCTGCTATAAGATGACCTTTCTGCACAAAACCTATTCTATCGCATCGCCGTGCTTCATCCATGTAATGGGTGGTTATGAGAATTGTTACTCCTGCTTTCCGCAACTGGTTAAAATAATTCCAAAAAGAAACCCTTAGCTCAGGGTCAACCCCAACTGTTGGTTCGTCAAGAAAAAGAAGTTTTGGCTGATGAATAAGAGTGCAAATAAGTGAAACACGATGTTTCATCCCTCCTGAGAGGTTTTCAACCATTTCATGCTTCCAATCGGTGAGATCCGCAAACTTCAATAATTCATCTTCCCTTTTTTTGATTTCATCTTTTTTTAAGTTGAAAATTCTGCCGTAAAAATTCATATTTTGTTCTACTGTAAGTCCCAAGTAGACACCTGTTTCCTGAGGCATGTAACCTATCTTTGAAGCCACTTTACCACCAGGAATCTTTTCATCCATTACATGTGCGCTTCCTGAGGTCGGATTAATAATACTAGCCAACATTTTGATAACAGTGGTTTTGCCTGCACCATTAGGTCCAAGTAATCCATATATTTCTCCTTTCTCCACTTTTAAGTTGAAATTATCCACTGCCGTGAAATCTTTGAATTTTTTAGTGAGTTTATTGGCTAAAATCGCGTGTTCCTTTTTGATATTCACCTTTTCACCTCTCCAAATTCTAACTTATGATCTCCAAACAAGAACATTTATATATTTTGTCACCAATAGAGTATAAAATGAAAAAATTGGATAAAATACTATGAACGAGATATAGGAAATTGTAATCATGACTATCAGCAGAGAATCAATAGAAGCCTTGAGACTAATGGGCCTCACAGATTATGAAACTCAAAGTTATGTGGCATTAACATCCCTTATATCAGCTAATGCTGCAGAAATTAGTTTAACTGCTAATGTTCCAAGATCTAAAGTATATCAAGTCTTGAAAAAGTTAGAAAGCAAAGGTTTCATTGAAATGAGCCGAGGCAAACCACTACAATTTACTGTAATCCCTCCACATGAAGTGTTCAAAAAATCCAGAGACCACATTAAAGACACTATGGAACAAGCCGAAGCCGAACTAAACTTGATTTATGAAAGCCAGATCCCACAAGTCCCTGCACCTATCTGGTTATTACATGGTCCCGAGAAAATTGTTAACAAAGAAATTGAAATCATATCACGTGCAAAAGAATCTTTGTTTATAATGGGAGGTTTAATGTTCCCAGAAGAACCAGATATGATTAAAACTGCCCTTGAAAAACCAATAAATAAAGGTGTTAGTATAAAAATGCTCACTGCACCCTCATGCCATATAGACAATGTTGAAGTTCTCACCCAAAAGATACTAAAAGATTTACCCATAGAAATAAAGTTTTTCCCTGTTCCTTTCATAAAACTAATTGTAAGGGATAAAAAAGAGATGATGATAGCATTCTGCAAACTTTCTGGCAACAATGCACTATCCGAAACTGCAATAGCCATATGGAACCAGTATCAGGAATTTGTGGATACGATTTCTGGAATTTATGATTTCATGTGGAATACTAACTACTTCAATCAAGACTTTCAACCAAATTTTTAAGGTTCAATTGATATTTACTAATTATGATAAGTATTAAGGATTAAAAATGAAAGCATTGCTCACAGTAACCGGAAGGGGAATGGGAGGGGACGCAGTTATAGCCCTTAATATAGCCAAGGCCCTTGAAAAAAAAGGCATGAAATGTGAATTCGCACTGGATCACCAAGCTCCAGGATTGTTATTTAAGAAAAGAGGAATCAGTTGGCATAAGATCAGTATCCCTCAAGCTGGAGGACATGCTGCCAACAAATACACCCTACTGAAAGCCAGTGCAAAATCCCTTTTAGCAGCCAAAGAAGGAGCTAAACTAATTCGTACACTAAATCCAGATATTGTGGTTGGCGTAATTGGAGGCGGAGCAATTATTGGTGCTTTATCAGCAAGACTTGCCAATATTCCTTCAATTGGAGTGGTTGCCACCCCTACGGATTCTAAAATCCTCATCAAAATTACTGAAATTATAGCATTACCTGAATCACCTTTGTTTCGACAAGGCGAAGTAGAAGAAACACAATTAAAATCTAAAAATAAAGTTCATTCTTCTTATCTCCCTATAAATCATGATATTGTAAGGGGCAGTCGTGAAAATATCATGAAATCCATGCCCTCAAGTTTTAAAAAGGATTGGCCCACCATATTATTCTCTTCGGGATCCTCCTTATTTGAAAAAATGGCCCAAGCTGCTGGGAAAATAGGCGATCAAAAATTAGACGCCAACATCCTTGTAGTTGGTGAACCACTTAAAGAGGAACTCAATGACTATTTAAAATCAACATTGAACTTAGGATATGTTGACAACCTTCCTGACCTTTATAGGCTGGCTGACTTGGTTGTACTTTCTGATGATGGGCTGATGATTCATGAAGCTCTGGCATGTGAATTACCCATCATCGCTCTTCTCAGAGTTAAATATGGCCGATACCATAACATGGAAGGAATATTCCCGGGTGCAGTAGTAGAATGTGATTTGGATGAACTAGAAGATAATATAAAACATGTTTTAGAAATAAAAGATGAAATTAAGGATAAAAGTAAAATTTATGCTGAATTGATTAAGGATGCTTCACCAAAAATAGCAGAAATAATTATGGGAAAAATCCCAAAAAAATAAGTTAATTTATATTTATCTATACTTTCATTGTGTTCGTAATAGTATCTGATGAGTACTTAAAAAAGATCTATTTTTATCAAAAAAATTGTATCATCTATGAGATCTATTTAACCATATTTAGCTAAAAAATGCAATAATTTGTAGATGGCATCCGTTGAAGGATGGGATTCAATAAAATCATCAAAATCAAAGGTTTTATAACCATCTTTAATCATTTTTGCCAAGTATGGCATGCTAGTTCGGGAAGACGGTGATATTGAGTATGCTCCAGTGATTTCACCATTTTCTATGTTTGTTGACAGTTTGGTTAGACCAGTATTACCATCTAAGACATTCCAAAACGATCCTGGACCCGCCGAACCACGAATCCGCACATCAAATTCATTTGAAGCCTTTTTGGATTCAGTTTTTAAAAAACTCACCGGATAATAAAGTGTTAAAGACTGAGGTATGATATTATAATCCATAGTTGAAGATATACCACATGCATTCCTGGCAGCAACCAAACCTTCCATGCGGGCCACTGGAGTGTTGTTTACCGTGCCTACCACATCACCTGCAGCATAAATAGAAGAATTACTCGTTTGCATTTGCCCATTTACTTCTATATATCCCTTATATCCTAACTTAACCATGTCTTTTATTATTTCAGTGTTAGGGGTCATCCCTGTTGCCAAGAAAGACAATCCCCTCATCTTTCCATTGGATGTGATGATATTTTCACGAGTGATTTCATTAACTTTCACATTTTCATGGACATTTACACCATTAAGAAGATTTTTAAGGACATATTCTTTAATTTCATCATCTAAATTCCTTAAAAACTGCCTTCTGCACAGTATATTAACATTACTGCCTAACCAAGAGAATATTCCTGCAAATTCACAGGCTATTACTCCACTACCCACTATATTAAGATTTTCAGGAATGTTTTTTAGGTCCAGAACATCCTTGTAGGTGAGGGCATTCTCTGCACCAGGTATGGGAGGTATGAATGGCTTGGCACCAGTCGCAATTATGAGTCTATCGTAGTTATGTTCCTTTCCATCAGCCACCACATTCTCTTGAGTAACCCTTGATACTTCACCAGTAACTATTTTTACTCCGGATTCTCTGGTTTCATGTTTCAATACATTTTCTATTTTGTGGATGACCTTTTTAATACCATTCGCAACTTGTGTATAATTAATTGAGTGTTTTTGAGGGATAATTCCCATTTTTTGAAATTTTTCTGAGTCTTGATAAAATTTAACCACATCATTAAAACCACAAATAACCATACAACCCTCATGAAGACAAGTTCCACCAATATGCTCTTTTTCGATCAATGTGACATCTGCTTCAAGCTGTGCTGCTCCCATGGCTGCTGACCGCCCTGCTGGACCTCCTCCAATAATTACTATTTTCATTTTTTAAATCCCCAAAATCTGATGATTAATTTTTTGGGAGGGTTCTGATATGATCCGTCCCCAAGATATTTATATGGTGATGATCATCTATTAAAATAACTAAATTGTTCTGTGATAATCAAGCAGGGCTTTTTTTTAATACCGAAATGAATTAAATTCTTATTTACGTTAAATTAAACATACTTCAGTCTTATAAAATAGTATAAAAGGTGATAATCTTGTGTATAGCAGCACCCGCACAAATTATAGAAATTAAGGATAACGTGGCCACTGTTGATTTTGGTGGAGTAAGGCAACAAGCTAAACTGGATTTAGTTGAGGATGCGAATGTCGGTCGCTATGTTCTGGTTCATTCAGGATACGCAATCGAGGTCCTATCTGATGAAGAAGCTCAAGAATCCCTTGAAGCATGGGATGAACTTCTTAAGATTATGGAAGAGGATGCTGAAGAATTCGAAAGTTAAAAATTATTTTCGGTTTTAATATCATAATATGAATTTAAACACGTGATTTTTTTTATTTATTTAATTTTTTTTTATTTTTTTAAATTTATTTTATTTTTTATGGCCCAACAGGATATGACAATTAATCCTTTAATGATAAACTAATAAATTGAAACCTTTTTTATTCCAGGGATTTTGAGGAATTTATTAAACATTTCTCCTTTGACTGGTTTTTCAGTGATTATTGTGAGTTTAGGATGTTCTTCAAGTTCAGGGTCTCCAGCATGGGCTTGGCGAATGCTTATATTTTGTTCTGAAATTAGATGAGTAGCAGTTGCCAGTATTCCGGGAGTGCCTGCTTGGGCTTCTATTTCCACAACTCCAAACCCCAGATCACTGGCTACGTTTTTAAGAAGGGCTCCAGCGGGGAATATATTGCCAAATATTGCTGCCAATTCTGGGTCGTCCATAATCACGTCTACTGTAGCCCGGATGGATCTACGGTCTACATTTGCTCCTCTGGCTAGTGCTACGTCATTTATCTCCACATCACCACAGTAAATCTTTCCGTTTTCACCTACTCTAAGCCCTAATTCAATTATTTTACGTGCCACTCCCATTCTTGCCGGAAATTTTTCAAATTTGTGTTTTACACGATCCCACATCTTGTATTCTCCCTGATAATTTTCATATATTAATTTTTAATGAATTTTTTAATTTTACAATTTTCTTTAATCTTCCATTTGGCATTGGCCATATATTTAGTTTTATGTACATTTATGTACTCTAAAGATTTAAATAATACTATAAAGTATAGGAGTGTCAGTGACTAAATATGGTGAAACAATGCAATGTAGTGAATGCTTTTGGCGAGTTTGAATTTAAAAACAAAAAAGTAAAAAAAACCCAAATAGATTTTAACTCCCCATTTAACCTTTTTAAAAAAATATACTCTAAATATTCCCGTTGTTTCCTTTTGGAATCCATGGAAAGCGATAGTGGATTAGCAAGATATTCAGTTCTGGGATTCAAACCAGCTGCAACTCTCAAAGCCCAAAATGGAATTCTTGAAATCAAAAAAGAAGATGAAAAAGAGGAAATTGAAACCCCAAATCCATTTAATGAAATAAAAAGCCTCATTGGAAATGGGAGCAATGAAAAAGGATTCAGAGGAGGTCTGGTGGGATACGTCTCTTACGAATCAGTACGATACTTCGAACCGATCCCCATGCAATTGGGGGAAACGCCAGATTTTGAATTTGGGCTCTTCTTGGACGCTATAATATTTGACAGACTTCAAAATAAGTGCGAATACGTAACTCTAGGAGAAAATCGGCTGGAAGAAATCAAATCAATCTCCCAAGAAGAATCCAAAAAAGATATTCTGACTTTTGAGGAACGAAAACATCACTTTTCACAAGATAAATTTCAAAAAATGGTTCTCGAAGCTAAAGAAAAAATAAATGCCGGTGAAATATTCCAGAGTGTTATTTCCAATGCTAGAGAATATAAAATTCAAGGTAACAGACTCTCTTTTTACGAAACTCTCCGTAGAATCAACCCCTCACCCTATATGTATCATTTGAAGCTGGGAGAAAGGGAAGTAATAGGTTCCAGTCCAGAAATGCTGGTCAGGGTGGAAGGAAGAGAAATTGAAACATATCCCATAGCTGGGACAAGGAAACGTGGAACTACTCCCCATGAGGATATGAAACTTGAAAGAGAACTTCTAACCGATGAAAAAGAAAGAGCCGAGCATTTAATGCTGGTAGACCTAGCCCGCAATGACATTGGGAAAGTGAGTAAATTTGGAACCGTCCATGTTCCTGAATACATGAACATCAAAAAATTCTCCCATGTACAACACATTGTGTCCGCGGTTCGGGGAAAATTACAGAATGATAAAAACGCGGTGGATGCGTTTGCTTCCATCTTTCCAGCAGGTACGGTGAGTGGAGCCCCTAAGATCAGGGCCATGGAAATAATAAACGAACTGGAACAGATCCCCCGTGGTCCCTATGCTGGGGCAGTGGGATATTTTGGTTTGAATGGAAATGCTGATTTTGCCATAACCATAAGAACCATGGTCTGCGATGGAGACAAAGCAAAGATACAGGCTGGAGCAGGAATAGTCCATGACTCTGTTCCAACCAATGAATATCATGAATGTGAAAATAAAGCTGAAGCCCTTTTAAGCGCACTCAAGATGTCAGGTGAAGCAAAATGATACTCATAATAGATAACTACGACTCTTTCACTTATAACCTCTATCAACTGGTGGGAGAGTTTGAAACCAATATTAAAGTCTTTAGAAATGACGAAATAACTGTAAATGAAATTAAGAAACTCCAACCTTCCAAGATAATCATATCGCCAGGACCTGGAAATCCTCTTAACAATAGAGATTTCGGAGTTTCACGTGACACCATACTAGAGATAGGTAAAGAAATACCAGTTTTAGGTGTTTGTTTAGGACATCAAGGAATTTTCACAGCTTTTGGTGGTGAAATAATACGAACTGAACCAGTTCATGGAAAACAATGTTATATCCACCATAAAAATAAGGGCATGTTCCAGGGAGTTAGCAGGCCTCTCGTAGCAGCAAGATATCATTCATTAGTATGTAAAAGAGACACAACTCCACCCTCTATGGATATAATGGCTGAAACAGATGATGGAATGATAATGGCCATTAAACACCATGATTATCCAATATACGGTCTCCAGTTCCACCCGGAATCCATTGGGACAGATGATGGTAGAAAAATTATGAAAAATTTCCTGGAGATGGAAGTATCATGAAATTCACTGATATCTTAAAAGAGAGGAGAAGGGCCCTAGAAATCAGAATGAAATATCAACCCCTGGATGAGTTGAAAGAGAATATAAAGCGGGAAAAAATAAGAACCAATTTTAAAAAATCATTAAATAAAGATGATGATGTTTCCATTATTTGTGAATATAAACCAGCCTCCCCCTCTCTTGGGAAAATTAGCCAACTCATGATAGGTGATGTACTTCCACAGTTCGAGAAAGGAGGGGCCAGTGCAGTGTCAGTCTTAACCGAAGAGTCATTTTTCAATAGTAATATCGATAACTTGAAACTGGCTTGCAGAATAACGACACTACCTCTACTTCGTAAGGATTTCATTCTTGATCCCTACCAGATCTATGAAGCTCGTGCCTGTGGGGCTAGTGCAGTTCTTTTAATAGCAGATATACTTCCAGATCTTAGAGAAGGAATTGAATTATGTAAATATCTTGATATGGATGCACTGGTAGAGTGTAAAACCATAGAAGAAATACAAATGGCAGCCAAAGCAGGAGCAGAGATAATTGGTATAAACAATCGTGATTTTGATGATTTCACAATTAACCTTAATAGAACAGAGAAACTGGCCAAATATGTTCCTTCAAACATCACTCTGGTGTCTGAAAGTGGAACTAAAACTTCAAAAGACATTACATTACTCGCAAGTTTTGGTGCGGATGCAATTCTAGTGGGAACCAGTGTAATGTCTGCCTGGAACATCCAGAAAAAAGTGAAAAAATTGGTGTCTGCCTCCGGGCAAAAAAGAGTTGAAAGGTTAGTCAATCAGATTGGGGTAGTCACATGAAAATTAAAATCTGTGGAATACGATCCCAGGATGATCTGAAAGTCTGTGAAGAGGAAGGTGCAGATCTCATCGGATTCATTAACATAGAAAGATCAAAGAGAATGGTGGAAATAGGGGAAATAAATACCCTAATATCTTCCATGAAAGATGTAACTAAGGCTGTGCTTGTAATTGAACCCCTTGATATTACGGATGCCGAAGAAAAAATAATAAAATCAAGAATAACCAATATACAACTTCATTCCCTCTCCCCAGAGGAAATAAGCGAATTGAAAGAAAAATTTCATAGAAAAAGCGCGGAAAATAAAACTCAAACATCCCCTAACTTGACTATTACCAGAGCCGTTGGAATATCTAAAGTAATTAATAGGGATAAAAGAAGAGAGATTGAAAATTTTGCAGACATCTGTGATTTTCTCCTTTTTGACTATGAAATCCAAGGCAAAACTGGGGGAACTGGAAGGCAAATACCTGCAGAAACTGCAATAAAAGCCGCTAAAATTGCAAAACATCGTAACAAAGATGTTAAACTGACACTTGCTGGTGGAATGAACACTGCACGAATCAAAAATGAAGGAAAAAAGTTGGAAAGAGTATTTGATGTCTTTGATATTAATTCAGGAGTAGAAATCAAGCCTGGAGTAAAAAATATTAATAAAATAAGTGAATTAATGGAAATTAAACAGAATAACTAGAGATACATCAGTAAGATTTATAGATTGCATTAATGGTGATTTAATGATAACTAATGGAAAATTTGGTAAATACGGAGGAATTTTTGTTCCAGAACTCCTTATACCTGCGCTCGAAGAACTTGAAAGAGCGTTTTTAAAATATAAAGATGATAAAAAGTTCAATCAGGAGCTTGATTATTATCTGAAGGAATTCGCCGGACGACCAACTGGATTATATTATGCTCAGAATCTCTCTGAAAAATTAGGATGCAAAATATACCTCAAACGGGAGGACATGCTGCACACTGGAGCCCATAAAATTAATAATACATTAGGACAGGGGCTTCTCGCTAAATATATGGGTAAAACGAGAATAATTGCCGAAACTGGCGCCGGACAGCATGGTATAGCCACAGCAGTTATTGGGTCACTGTTTGAGATTCCAGTTGACGTTTACATGGGACTTGAAGATGTGGAAAGACAAAAATTAAATGTTTTCAGAATGGAACTTTCCGGAGCCCGAGTTTTACCAGTTAAAACCGGTTCACGCACCCTTAAAGATGCCATAAACGATGCATTCAGAGATTGGGTGGCCACTGTCGACTCCACGCATTACCTTATAGGTTCAACAATGGGGCCTCACCCTTATCCCACCATGGTTAAACACTTCCAGAGTGTTATAGGCAGGGAAACCCGAAAAGAAATTCTCGAAAAAGAGGGTAAACTTCCTGATGCAGTTATTGCTTGTGTTGGAGGGGGAAGTAACTCCATGGGAATATTTTCAGGATTTATAGACGATGATGAAGTGGAACTCATTGGTGTTGAGGGAGGTGGGGATGGTGTAGATACCAACAGAACTGGAGCAACCCTTTGTAAAGGTACCGAAGGAATATTGCATGGTTCCTTCTCATTTGTTCTTCAAAACTATGATGGGCAGATTTCTGAAGCGCATTCTGTTTCTGCTGGTCTTGATTATCCCGGAGTGGGTCCAGAACACGCCCATCTTAAAGTGATTGGAAGAGCAAACTACGAGGCCATCACCAATACCGAAGCCCTAAAAGGCTTTGAATTATTATCTAAATATGAAGGGATAATTCCTGCTCTGGAAAGCTCCCATGCAGTTGCATATGCTTTTAAATACGCTAAAAAACCGGAAAATAAGGGTAAAACCATCGTGATAAACCTTTCAGGTCGTGGGGATAAAGATATGTTTCTGGCTGCCCGTGAAATGAGGGTGGAAGTATGAGTGTCGTGAATGGGAAGTTAGAGACCTATGCTGAAATGTTTAAACGGGTGAAAGGTAGAGATGAAGGAGCTTTTATTCCTTTCATAGTTGCGGGGGATCCTGATTTTGAAACTTCCCTGGATATTGTGAAAACCTATGTTGAAAACGGGGCAGATGCTTTGGAGATTGGATTTGCATTCAGTGATCCGGTTGCAGATGGACCAACAGTTCAGGAAGCTGATATCAGAGCCCTTAACTCAGGGATAACTACTGCTAAAGGTTTTGAATTTATCAAGAAAATCCGAAAATTCACTTCAATTCCTATAGGAGTTTTAGTATACTATAATTTAATTTATCAAATGGGAATAGATACATTCTATGAAACTGCCCATGAATGTGGTGTTAATGCCATTCTTGCCGCGGATTTACCTCCTGAAGAAGCTAAAGAGGCAGTCGATGCTTCAAAAAAATATGGGGTTGAACAGATTTTCATGGTAGCTCAAACTACCAGCAACGAAAGGCTTCGAAAAATATCTAAGATGTGTGAAGGGTTTCAATATGTGGTGGCAGTTATGGGAGTAACCGGCGCCCGAAAGGAACTTGAAATCAGCACAGTTGAACTGGTGGAACGGGTCAAAAATCATAGCAACCTACCAATAGTAGTGGGTTTTGGGATTTCCAAACCAGAACATGTTAAGAATGTGATTAACAGTGGAGCTGATGGTGTGATTGTTGCTAGTGCCATTTTAAATATTATAACTGAGAATCTGAAGGATAAAAGGATGATGCTAGATAAAATCAGCATTTTCTGCAGCGGTCTCAAGGCAGCAACTCGAAATAAATACAAGTAAATACGTGGTTAAATGATTACAGAAGGCTTAAAAAAAGTGGTTTCTGGACAAGGACTGAGTGAAAAAGAAGCTTATGAGTGTATGATGGATATGGTGAATGGTAATGCCAGTCATATCCACATATCTGCATTTTTGGCTGCACTTGCCACTAAAGGTGAATCAATATCAGAGATAACTGGTTTTGTGAAGGCCATGCGCCAAGTTTCAATAAAAGTTAATCCCCAAGTGGACGAGCCATTAGTAGACACGTGTGGAACTGGGGGAGACAGTTTTAAAACATTTAATGTTAGCACTATTTCCGCTATTATTGCAGCATCTTGCGGAGTTACCATCGCAAAACATGGTAATAGAGCTATCAGCAGTAAATGTGGTGGAGCGGACATATTAGAAGCAATGGGAGTTAATATTCAAGGAGATGCACGCAAAGTTGAATTTTGTCTGGAAAAAGCAGGGATTGGATTCATGTTTGCCCCTAAATACCACCCTGCCATGGGCTATGTTATGCCTATTCGGAAAAAACTTGGAATGCGTACAGTTTTCAACATTTTGGGTCCTCTATCTTCTCCTGCAAATACAGATATACATTTAATGGGTGTTTTCGACCCCGATTATGTGGAAATATTGGCCAATGTTCAAAGAAATCTGGGTGTTAAAAGAGCAATGGTAGTTCACGGCTTTGATGAGAATGGTGAACCGGCTATGGATGAAATATCCACTATAGGTAAAACTCGTGCAGCATTTCTAGATAACGGAGAAATAAAAATCTTTGAACTATATCCCAAGGATTTTGGATTGAAAACAACTACTAAAAAACTTATAAAGGCACCAGATACCTTTGATGAAAACCTTCAAATTGCAATGGATGTATTAGAAGGGAAACGTAAAAAGAAAGAAGAAGAAGCCAGAATGGATCTGAGTCTGGCGAATGCTGGAGCTATTCTATTCCTGGCAAGGAAGGCAGAAACATTTGAAGAAGGAGTTGAAATAGCCAAAAAAAGTGTTGAAAATGGTGATGCATATAATAAGTTACAAGAATTTGTAAATGCTAGTATGGATTCCTAATGTTTGTAGTAAGTTACAAATTTCAGTTTTTGTAACGTTTAAAGCCCCTTTGAATATATCAAACACTACCCCTACCACAACTACTAAATAATAATTTCAGCAATTCCTGCTTGGTTAAAAAATTTAAGATACAATGCCACTGCAAAAAATTGCAGCCGATGTAATAATAATTGTAATCAGTTTTTGTTTCCACAAAGGTTGTTTTTCTCCAAACATGTTACCCCCGCAACATCACAAGTAGATGGAACATCAGGTTCTTCAGTGCAATGATGATCTTCTTCTGGCATTTTTATTTCCTTATTATCAGTCTTGAGGTACATATGGTTAATACCAATTATAACCTATGAATGAATGCTCAATTGAACAAATATAAATATTGTTTGTTGAGGAACCTTACCAAAAAATTGTAGAAAAAATTACACATTTTCAATAAATAGTAAACATTGCAATAAAAACAATCATAGAATGTTAATATTATTAAATTCCCTATTCTAATTAATATAATGCTTAAACCAAAAATATTAATGCATGTTTTGTGTAACTTCTATAAATGCCGGGATAGTCTAGTCAGGTAAGGCGTAGGATTCGAAATCCTATGAGCGTTGCTCACCCTGGGTTCAAATCCCAGTCCCGGCGCTGAATTTAAGAAAAATCAAATAATTAAGTTCTTTTATAAATTTTGGAACCACCAAATTATAAAATCAGTTAAAATAAAGTTTATAAAATTATTAATAAACATCATCATTATTTTAATATAAATAAGATATTTCCATCAGGCAGATACCATGCACCAAAAAGAGTTTTTAGACAATGTAGATTATGGCAAAAATGATTGGTGGAGATATGTCGTGACTATCTTAGCCTCATGGGTGGGTCCATTAATTTTAATTATAATGGTTTTAATTCCTTTATTTATATTTCCCAACCATTTTAAACAAGTGATAATGGCACCTGATTCATTTGAAAATTTAAATTCAATGTTTTTACTGGTATTTTTTGGAATTTATTACATATTATCTTTCATACTTTTCTGTTTCTGCACACGATTTATTCATCGTAAAAAACTTATCTTGTTTGTAAACACATTTAACAAAGTTAAATGGCTGAAAATTTTGAAAGGAGCTGGATTATGGTTTGGCATCTTGGGACTTGCAATGTTAATTGAACTAATTATTGATCCTTCTCTGGTTGAATTCTCTTTGAACCCTTCCTTTTTTATTTTATTAATTTTAAGCTTGGTTATTTATTCTATCCAAGCATCCTTTGAGGAAATTTTTTTTAGAGGATATTTAATACAGGGAATTGGAATTATAACACGAAAACCAGTAATCCCCCTCCTCATAACTTCCGCACTGTTTGCAGTTGGACATTTTTTCAATGGTTCTGATGTTTTTTCGGGTTTAGGTATTGTACTTAACATGTTCATGTTCGGATTAACATTGGGGATTATCACATTAGCAGAAAATGGTTTGGAAACTGCAATTGGCGTTCATATTGCCAATAACATATTTGTAACCATTATGATAAACAATACAAGTGTTTTTGAAAATTTACCTTCCTTATTTACCGCTGGGGCAGATTCTTCCCTAATTATTCCGTCTTTGATTTTAATGCCACTTCTCATATTTTTTGTATTCCGGAAAAATTGGGATAAATTAAAAATATTATCAAAAAAAAGGTATGTTTCCAATGAAATATCTGAATCAAACCAATTATTATGCTTGAAATGTGAAACAATCAATCCTAGTTTTGCAAATTTCTGCAAGGAGTGTGGAACAAATATTAAGGCCAAATATGCTTCAACCAGTTCCAAAACCTTGGCGTTCATAATTGATTTGATTTTTTTGTTATTTTTATTTGGAATTCTACTGATTCTCATTATATCATTAAATATCATTAATCCGGGAATGTCTGTGGAATTATTGGCCATAATATGGGTGTTGTTGGATATTTTAGTCTTTTTCCTTTATTTTATGTTTCTGGATATGAAATGGCAAACTATAGGTAAAATATTCATGAAAATCAGGGTTGTTAATGAATTAGATTATCAACCAATAACATACCAACAAAGTTTTATAAGAAGTGTTTTATTATTTTTAGACCTGATTCCTTACCCCCTACCAGGAGGATTAGCCATTATTTTCAGTGCCAAATCCCCAAAAAAACAAAGAATTGGGGATATGGCAGCTGGAACTTTAGTGGTTGAAAAATAATCATTAGTCGAAATGTGATGATTAATTCATAATGGATTTGCAACGAATGTACTATACCATTGTTAATATAAATTAAATCTTATTTCCCAGAGGTAAAGAATTGTTTATTACCTATATGCAAATATTTCAAAACATACCTAAATTTAATAATTTTTACATTATTATTTTCTAAGGAATGTTAGATAAACAGTTTTGTTAGGCTTATCGTTTTATTATTATTACTATCGATTTTTAGTGGGTTTATTTACTGATCAATGACTAAATAAGTAAAATTTTACTGTCATTCAAATTAGTTTTAAATTTTGTTAATCCGTAGAAATTTTGAATTAACAGCTACGATAATAGTACTGGCAGACATTAACACAGCACCCATTGCNGGAGTTAATATTATGCCATATGCTGAAAGAATCCCTGCGGCAAGAGGTATGGCAATGATATTGTATCCGGCTCCCCATGCCAGATTTTCAAGCATTTTATGATAAGTCAATCGGGCTAACATTATAATTTGAAGTACATCCAGTGGATTGCTTCGGACCAAGATAATATCAGCAGTTTCCAAGGCAATATCTGTCCCGGCACCAATAGCAATTCCAACATCGGCTTGAGCCAGAGCCGGAGAATCATTGATCCCATCACCAGTCATTGCGACAATACCCCCTTCTTTTTGTATTTTTTTAATTTTTTCTGCTTTTTCCGAGGGTAAAACCTCAGCAAAGTACTGATCCAGCCCTACNTCTTTTGAAACCCATTCGGCTACCTCTTTCTTGTCTCCAGTGATCATTAAACATTTNATGTCCATCTCTTTCAATCGGGAAATAGTTTCTTTTGACTCATGTCGGATGATATCTGCCAATGCCACCGCAATACTCAAAATTCCATCAACCAAAACAAAAACAATGGTCTTACCTTGTCTAGATAGTTCATCTAATTCATTATTATCAATGGAATATCCCCTTTTCTCAAGATAACTTGGACTCATAACTTCAATTTCACGTCCCTGAACTGTTCCTTTAACCCCTTTACCTGGAATTGCTAGGAAATTTTCAACTGGATAGTGTTCTTCCACTTCTTGGGCAATTCCCAGGGCAATTGGATGTTCAGAGTAAGCTTCAAGAGATGCAGCATATTTTATAATTAAGGTAGGATCTATTTTTTCATCCAATGGGATTACATCAGTGACTCCAAACTTCCCATGGGTTAAAGTACCGGTCTTGTCAAAGACCACAGTATTTATATCACGAGCATTCTCGAAGGACGTTCTATTACGTATAAAAAAACCATTTTTTGCCGCTATCGCAGTTGAAACAGCTACCACCAGAGGTATGGCAAGTCCAAGGGCATGAGGACAAGTTGTTACCATTACAGTAACTGCTCTTTCCAAAGAAAATGCCATGTTTTGTTCAGTGAGGATCAACCAGACTATTAATGTTATAAAACCACCAGTAAGTGCTATTAAAGTCAACCACATAGCAAAACGGTCTGCAAGATTCTGAGTTGCTGACTTGCTCTTCTGAGCTGCACCTACTAACTTTATAACTTGTGATAGAAAAGAATCCTCCCCAGTTTTCTGTATTTCAACTTGAATAGCACCGTCACCATTAATAGAACCACCTATAACCTCCTGACCTTCACTTCGATTAACTGGATTTGACTCTCCAGTTAACATTGCCTCGTTGATACTGGTCTGGCCCTTTATTATTTTTCCATCTACCGGGACTTTCTCCCCCGGTTTGACCATGACCAAATCACCTACCTCCAAATGTTCAAGTCGTACATCAATAACTTCCCCATCAGGCATTAATTTATGAGCATGACTAGGCAATAATTTTACTAACTCTTCCAAAGCTTTAGATGCGCCCATGACTGATTTCATTTCTAACCAATGTCCTAATAACATTATATCAATTAGTGTAGCCAATTCCCAGAAAAATAACTCTCCTTCTAATCCAAAAACTACTGTAACGCTATAAAAATAAGCAGTAGTAATTGCTACTGCTACTAAGGTCATCATACCCGGATTACGTGAATGAAGCTCCTGATAGATTCCCTTAAAAAAGGGATAACCACCATAAAAATAAACAATTGATGATAAGATAAAAAGGATGTATGTATCACCTGCAATCCTCAAAACTTCATGTACACCAAATATATGCTGAATATGAGGGGATAAAATAAGTATAGGAACTGTTAAAATTAAACAAATCCAGAATCGCCTCTTAAAATCAATGATCATATGGTGATGATCATGTTCATTTTCGGGTTTGTTTTTCATTGCATGTCCCATGTCATGCTCTGGATGAGAATTATCCATATTAATAAGCCCCTCCCCTTCTACTTTAATTATTTATTATTAAGCCTTAAAATTTATTTCCCCACACAAATCAAGTTACATGATCACAGTTAAATTCTCTTGGAATGTGAAATACATCAGTACTAGACAGCGCACGGATTTTTTATTAATTTTCATTTAAGCATATAAAATTGATAAAATTTGGTTATATGAATCAGGGGTGCCTATTTTTTTTATAAGAATTTAATAAACTGTATTTATCCATTTCATATACTTTGCAAGTGCTCTTGGGAATATGACATATAAGTTAAAAAAAAAATAGTGATTAATGACAAAGTTGGGTGGTGTATCATGAAAATTGAAATAAAAAAAATCCAA
>JGI24709J26583_10000103_pt1 | contig 61265 bp, 49 predicted proteins | sample BioPla2DNA1_FD_26583 | JGI IMG/M metagenome (IMG submission 26583) | reverse complement strand
AGGATGAGATTTAACTACTCTCACCAATTTATAACAACCACATAAAATTGATTTTAAAGCGGGCTTGGCACCAAAAGAACTGACCAAACACCCGCCTTTTTTATTTAAGTTCTGAACGAAAGCAAATAGCCCACTGTCTCACAGCAGGCTACTTACTAAAAAGGGGAGGATAAGTATTTAATTTTTCTTTAGTGATCATAATTGGAGGGGGAATCCAATTATGAAAGAGCATACGCATTCATCCCATACAGAATACTCTATATTAGGATATTACTATTATGATACAGCTTTACTTAATTTATACATAATTTATTTATTTTAGTAAAATATTTGGTGTTGGAAATTACTATTCTTATATGCTATACTATCCGCATATTCATATACACATTACAGGAAAGGATGAAGCATATGAGTCTACTACAAGAGTGGAGAGATTTTGCCTATGCTTATGATATGAACAGCAAGCAGGGTCAGCTGTTTTGGGCGAATTATTTTAATATTGAGAAGGAAATCTATCGGAAGCTCCTTGCAAATCCGGACAAGGTCTGGGAGGGAACCGTAGAGGAGCTGGCCAAGGAATTTGATACAGAGCTTAAGTATTTTGTTGGTTTTCTGGATGGAATAAATGACAGCCTTGTTAAAGCCAATCCTATCGATGAGATGGATAAGAATACTAAGGTCAGCCTGGCATATGATAAAGAGAAGCTATATTATAATATGGTTGGTGCTAAAGCAGACTGGCTTTACAATCTGGAGGAATGGGAACCTCTGCTTACGAAGGAGCGTAGGAAAGAGCTATACAGAGAACAGAAGAGTTCGAATACAATAGTTAAGGGTAAGAAAATAGGAAGAAACGATCCCTGTCCCTGCGGCAGTGGTAAAAAATATAAGAAATGCTGTGGTTTTAATTCATAACATAAGGAATTCACCCTAAGTAATTAGGCCGAAACTCTATTTTATGTAAAAAGAAAGCTGTCGCTTCAGGATTTATCTATTGTTAATGCGACAGCTTTTTTAATCATATTAATTTCAATTTTTCAGATTATTCTTTAATGACTGATTTTGTTTATATAGAAGATAATCAAGATATATTTTAAGTTCATCTATGTATTCCTGATCTAACTGTCGATACATATCAAAGATTTCGATTATATCTTTATCCAGAACTTCTCCTCCGACCGGTAAATATGAATCCGTAATGCCCAACAGGTAATCACAGGACACCTCGAAATACTCGGAGAGAATTATTAACTTTTCAAGGGAGGGTTCATTTCTTTGTGATTCGTAATTTGATATTGCTGTCGGTTTTAATCCAAGTACATCTGCCAAATCGCTCTGTGTAAGCTTATTCTTGATACGAAGCTGCTTTAATCTAGTGTGAAATTTCATAAGAACCTCCATAATATAATGATAATCACTTTTATTATATATATAGGAAAATATTATGTCAATAATATGCTATTGACAATCTTACCCTGTCAAAATATTATATATTTAAGAAAAATGTGGAAAAATGTCAAAAGATAAGGATGTATTTATGACGAATCTGGCAGGTATTAAAATAAAATATAAATTAATAATGGAATACAGTAGGGACATCGTTTTATTCTTTCAAAAGGACGGCAGGATTATTGATTGTAACAAAACAGCAAAAGATATTCTGGGTTATGGTAACGATATCTATGGAATATCCATATCAGATGTTTTTAGAGATGCTATAAAGCTTCAGAACAGTCAACTCAAAATTAATCCCAAATATAAAAAAGCAGTTTATGAAGCGACAGCTTATAAGAGAGACAAGACATGTATTTCAGTAGAAATGAAGATTGTATCGGCAGATGTGGGTAGTAACCGTATTGGAATGTGTATAGCAACCGACATAACCCTTCAGAAGAAGCTTACCAGTATGATAAAACGTTTAAGAAGCGATATGAGAAAGTTGCTGGGACTTAAGAATAATATTATCAGGAATATTACCCATGAACTTAAAACTCCGATAAACGGTATTTTGGGTATGTCTGAAACCCTGATGGAAATGGAGCTGAATGCGAAGCAAAGAGATAATGTCAGTTTAATATATGAGTGCTGTAAGAACATTAATTCATTAATAAATGACCTGTTAGATGTTATAAGACTAAAATACAATAAGCTGGTGCTGGATGAGAATGCATTTAACTTATATATGATGATTGAGAGTATAATGAAGCTAAACATTAAGCATATTAAGGAAAAGGGACTTACTCCTATAGTCAATATATCCGGGGATATTCCAAAGATTTTGGTGGGTGATGAGTACCGGCTGACACAGATAATAAACAACCTGCTTTCCAATGCAATTAAGTTTACCGACAGGGGGAAAATCGTACTGGATGTATCTATGACTGAGTATATCGATGATGAGGTAGAGCTGTTATTTATGGTAATGGATACAGGAATAGGAATCAGTGATAAGGAGAAAAACAAACTTTTCATGAGCTTCTATCAGGTAGATAAATCCACCACCAGAGGATATGGTGGAGTCGGTCTTGGCCTCTCAATCTGTCAGTTGCTTATTAGGGCAATGGGAGGAAGAATTACTGTAGAAAGTGAAATGAATAAGGGAAGCACCTTTTCATTTACGGTAAGGCTTAAGACCAAGGATAAGCGTATATCGGGTAACACAGAAGACAAAGATACAGATATGGACGATGTATATAAGAGCTTTCAGGAGGATCATGTGGACAGGCTTCTTGGGGATTTGGCTATTCCATCCGATATAAGGATGGTGGATTATAGCAGTGATATTATAGCATATGATAATACAGTCAGCTCATCTGAGCAGTATCTTCAGCTTATTATAGAGAGACTGAAGGCAACCATAGATATGAAGAACTGGAAGCACGCCGAACAGCTGACTCAATTGGTTCGTTGTATGATTACTCATGAGGACAAGTTAGTAACTAATAAAGCTCTACAGCTATTGTTCAGTATTCGAAAGGAGGACCACGAGCTTAGTATTGAGCAGGCAAAGGAGCTGGACCGATTATTAAGAAATATAAGATAAAATAATTGTCTACTGCCTTGACTATCTTAATATAAGACCTTATCATATAGCTATGCTTTGGTTAGATGATATATGTGGATTTAGAGGATAATATAAGAAATCAAGGTACGGTGTAAAAATGAGAAGAAGAAAAAAATCTGACATGTATATAGATTATAGGAAATCCTACCGAAGGCGGGGAAGAAACCGTAACAGTACACTTATCGGAATTATTACTGTTTTAATTTTGGCGACTGTTTTTGGAATAGGTACTTATTATGCTATACGTATTGAGGCGGGTGGTGAGTACCGCTTGAACAAGAATAGAGATATTTCTGATAATAGCGAGGAGAACGCTGATGATCCCAATATTATTCCGACGCCGCAAGTTACGGTTGCTCCAACAGTTGAACCGGAAGTGGAACAGATAATAGAGGAGGTAGATCCCAGGGTTCCTGTCAGGGCCAGAGGAATTTATGTTACATCTCGGGCGATTATGGATAGGCGGGACGAGCTGATAGAGATTGCCGATACCACTGAAATAAATACTATGGTTATCGATGTGAAGGATGACAACGGAAGAATAACCTTTAATATGGACAGTGAGATGGCACGGAATATCGGAGCAACGACTAATACAATTTCCGATATTGCTGATTTACTTAAGCTGTTGAAGGAAAAGGAAATTTATCCTATAGCAAGAATTGTAGCTTTTAAGGACCCATATCTTGCAGAGCAGAGGCACGATTTGGCAATAAAGAATAAGGATGGTTCTCTTTACAGGGATAATAACGGAGAATGTTGGATAAACCCTTATGAGAAAGAGGTTTGGGATTATTTAATTGAGGTTTCCACTAAGGCGGCAGAGGTGGGCTTTATGGAAATCCAATTTGACTATATCCGTTTTTCTACCGGAAAGGGTATGTCCGAGGCTTATTTCGGACCTTTAGCCGAAGAAAAGTCAAAAGAGGATATAATTATCGAGTTTACCAAGTATGCCTATGAGAAGTTAAAGCCCTTAGGGGTTTTTGTGTCAGCGGATGTATATGGTACTATAATAAGCAGTGATATAGATGCAGGTCTGGTGGGGCAAAATTATGTGGAACTGGCCAAACACCTGGATTATATCTGTCCTATGATTTACCCTTCTCATTTTGCCGAGGGTAATTACGGAGTAGAGTATCCGGATTTGGAGCCGTATAAAATTGTCCGTAAGGTTCTGACCGCATCAAGAAATAAATTAGATGATATACCTGAGGGAGAGCACAGAGCTATAGTCAGACCATGGCTTCAGGATTTTACCGCAACCTGGATTAAGAATTATCAGGTATATGGTGGGTTGCAGGTCCGTGAGCAGATTGTAGGAGTATATGGTGTGGGTTACAGGGAATGGCTATTATGGAATGCCTCCTGTAATTATTCTGTGGACGGGCTCTATAGTGATTAGCTAATGATAATAATAGAATGAATAATTTGTACCTCCTTATAATATATTCTAGTATAGGTTGGCTCGGAGGTGTCAAATGAATAATCCGTTTTCCAAGAACACAAGAGTAATATATATATTGGAGGGTCTGGTATTTTCCTATATTATAACGGGATTGCTTCTATTATTAATATCGTTTTTAATGCTAAAGCTGGAGCTTTCCAGTGCTGTTATCAGTGCAGGAATTAACATTGCTTACATTATTTCGTCATTATCCGGAGGTTTTTTCATAGGCAAGAAGATGGAGCAGAAGAAATTCATATGGGGATTAATTATCGGAGCCCTTTACTTTATCATTCTTTTACTGGTATCATTGATAATGAACAGTGGGGGTACCCTACCTCTCGGAAACTATTTTACAGTATTTATTATCACAAGCCTAAGCGGAATGCTGGGTGGTATGATCAGCTGATATTTATATATAATATGCTATGGGTCACTGATATTCTTTTATTAGAATAACGGTGTCCCTAAGCCTAAGGAGAGAAAATGAAACGCATTTTTATTACAGGAGCAAAAGGACAATTGGGACAGGCTTTACATAAGCTGTTAAAGAATGAGCAAGATTATCTGCTATATCTTACGGATTTACAACCGGATGAAGATGATTCGGTTAAAAAACTTGATATTACCGATGAAGCCGCTGTTATTTCTGAAATAGAAGGCTTTAATCCGGATATTATTATTAACTGTGTGGCAATGACGGCTGTGGATTTATGTGAGAGCGAACAGGACAAGGCATATAGTATCAATGCCCTGGGACCGAAATATATAGCCAAAGCGGCCAATAGGATCGGAGCTAAGCTTATTCATCTATCTACGGATTATGTTTATGACGGACAAGCTGAGGTTCCTTATACTGAGGAGGATGATCCCAATCCGATTAACATATATGGTAAGACGAAGATGGAAGGGGATAATTATGTCGTTAAGTACTGCAAAAAATCGTTTATTCTTCATACAGCCGGGGTCTATGGAGAGGGGAATAACTTTGTCAGAACCATGTTAAGACTCGCAGATGAGGGCAAAAAAATCCGTGTGGTATCCGATCAGACAGTGACACCGACCAGTGCCATTGAGCTTGCAAGGGTTATATTATTCCTGATGGATACAGACAGCTATGGTAAATATCACGCCACCTGTGAAGGTAGCACCAATTGGTATGAATTTGCATTAAAGATATTTGAACTGACAGGAAAGGAAGTTGACGTTGAAGCTATTTCTGCTGCGGAATATCCTACTCCTGCAAAACGCCCCATGTATTCGGTTCTGGATAATAAGAAGCTAAAAGAACTTCATGGTTATCGAATGATGGAATGGGAACAGGCATTAAAGGAATATTTGGATGGTGAAATAATCAGATAATTACTCGCAGAAAGGTAGAAGCCATGAGATATGAGGAATATACAATAGAAGGCAGAAATGCTGTGTTGGAGGCCATTCGAGCCGGTAAAACAATAGATAAGCTGTTCATACTTAGTAATAGTCAGGATGGTCCTATCAGAACCATAACCGATAAGGCTAAGAAAATGGATACTATAATATCCTTTGTAAGCAAGGAACGCTTGGATCAGCTGTCGAAAACGGGAAAACATCAGGGCGTTATAGCATTTGCAGCGGCTTATGAATATGCAGAGGTGGAGGAAATACTGGCCTCTGCACATGAAAAGAATGAAGCCCCATTTATAATACTGTTAGACAGTATTGAGGATCCGCATAATCTGGGAGCTATAATCCGTACTGCTCATCAGGCGGGAGCACATGGTATAATTATTCCGAAGCGTCGTGCAGTAGGACTTACTGCCACGGTAGCCAGAACCTCTGCAGGCGCGATTAATTACCTGCCTGTCGCTAAGGTCACTAATTTGTCCGTAACCATTGAGGAATTAAAGAAGCAGGGACTATGGTTCGTGTGTGCGGATATGGATGGGGAAATGATGTATGATTTGGACCTAAGAGGCCCCATAGGGTTGGTGATAGGCAGCGAGGGTGAAGGTGTCGGCAGACTCATAAAGGAGAAATGTGATTTTATCGCGAAGATTCCTATGTACGGACAGGTGGATTCATTAAATGCATCTGTGGCAGCAGGAATACTGGCATATGAAATTGTCAGACAGAGATTGAGTAACTAAGATAACATGACTGCTTGAGGAGGTGGTTGGATGAATGCTAAGGTAAATTATAAGGCTATGTCTGATGAAGATATTGTTAGCCGTATACAGGCCGGGGATCGTCCTGCCATGGACTTTATATTTGAGAAGTATAAGTATCTTGTGAGAAATAAGGCGAAGGCATTATTTTTAATTGGGGGAGACAGGGATGATTTAATCCAGGAGGGAATGATAGGGCTCTACAAGGCAATCCGTGATTTTCAGAGAGACAGGCAGAGCTCCTTCTTTAATTTTGCCGATTTATGCATATCAAGACAGATATATAGCGCGATCAAGGTTTCCAACAGAAAGAAGAACATTCCTCTTAATACTTATATATCAATATACACGCCCTTGACAGGAGAATATGGGGAGGGAACGGAGAAGGAAACACTGGTTGACATAATGTATCATGAGAAGGGATCAAATCCCGAAGAATTGGTTATTGACAAAGAGAATACCAGTATGATAGAATATGAACTTGTAAGACGCTTAAGCGACCTAGAAAAGAAGGTTCTCAGCTTGTATATGCAGGATTTGAAGTACGTGCAGATTGCCGAAGAGCTTGGCAAGGAGCCTAAGATGATAGACAATGCATTGACAAGAATTAAGAATAAGCTTAATCAGGTACTGAGAGATATTGATAATCAGAATGCATAAGCCGTCATTTTAATGTAAGGACATGTGTCCTGATGCAAATTGCTGTTGTAGCTCAGATGGTAGAGCACCTCATTGGTAATGAGGAGGTCAGCGGTTCAAGTCCGCCCAACAGCTTATCCGGAAAAGCCGGAATATCGAGGTGTGGCTCAGCTTGGCTAGAGCGCTACGTTAGGGACGTAGAGGCCGCAGGTTCAAATCCTGTCACCTCGATTTTTTTATTGAAAAATTCATGGCAAGCGAAACTCTTTCTTGTATGGAAATTCAGATATTGACAATAGTTTTTCCATAAGGTATACTACTTCCAACAATCGTATTTGATTAATTGGAATAAACATGAGCCGATAGGGCTTTCGGAAAGGAGTTTATTGATGAGAACATCTGCTTTCATCATGTGCAATATGACTGACATGCTTGGTATGTGTACTATGTGTAACATGCCTAGTGTTATATTGTGCTCTGATAGATGAATGTGGTGTTTTCATGATAAATATAAACTCATACTATTTGTCATAATATAGGACTATGAAAACCAACAGGAGGCTATCGGCTATCCTGTTTTTTTTCGATAATCAATGATTGTTACATAATAAAAGCTAGCGGAGGTGTGTTATGGCTAATCGGGAGCCTATGATTGAACTAATTGGGCTGGGGAAGACATTTGAGAGTAAGAATAGTTATGTTAAGGCCTTAGAGGATATTAACCTGACCATTTATGAGGGTGAAATCTTTGGTATTATAGGACTTAGCGGTGCCGGAAAGAGTACCCTGGTCAGATGCATTAATTATTTAGAGAGGCCAACGACAGGGAAGGTTATATTTGATAAAACTGATTTATCCGAGGTAGGAGATCGGGAATTATTGAAGATAAGACAGTCCATGGGCATGATATTTCAGCAGTTTAATCTTCTGATGCAGCGTAATACACTACAGAACATATGCTTTCCTTTAGAAATTGCGGGAGTATCTGTAAAGGATGCAAAGAAACGTGCTTATGAGCTTTTGGATGTTGTAGGACTAACGGATAAAGCAAAGGCGTATCCTGCACAGCTGTCCGGCGGACAGAAACAGAGAGTCGCCATAGCAAGAGCACTGGCCACTAAGCCAAAGGTTCTCCTATGCGATGAAGCCACCAGTGCACTGGACCCCACTACCACGAGATCGATTCTTGAACTGTTAAGAGAAATCAACAAAAACTTAGGTATTACTATAGTCGTGATTACCCATGAAATGAGTGTTATTGAAGAAATATGTAATAGGGTTGCAATCATTGATGAGAGCCGAATAGCTGAAATAGGCGATGTGGAGGAAGTCTTTATGCGACCGAAATCAAAGATTGCCAGACAGCTTGTCTTTTCAGGGGCTAATCATATCGACTCCTTTGTAGGTGAGGACAAATGCCGTATTATATTTGACGGACGAACCTCGTTCGAGCCTGTAATAGCCAATATGGTATTGGAATGCAGAACACCGGTGAATATTCTGTTTGCAGATACAAAGGATATAGACGGAAAAGCATTCGGACAGATGGTTATACAGCTTCCTGAGGATGAATCCAGTAAGAAGCGTATATTCGCATATCTCGAGATGCATAAAATACCCCATGAGGAGGTGCTATAGCATGTTTAGTCAGGCAATGTTGGAATTAATCGGTATCGGAATTTTGGAGACGCTATATATGACTATATTGTCCTCTGTATTGGCTTATATACTTGGACTTCCTCTTGGAATACTGTTAGTGATAACTGACAAGGATGGGATAGCTCCCATGGTGACTATAAACCGAATCATAGGATTTATAGTTAATATATTTCGTTCTATCCCGTTTGTCATACTATTGGTAGCCTTACTCCCCTTTACAAGGATGGTTGTCGGAACTACACTTGGACCAAACGCATTGGTTGTACCATTGGTTATAGGATCGGCACCCTATATTGCAAGGCTTGTGGAATCCTCTTTAAAGGAAGTGGACCATGGAGTAATAGAGGCGGCACAGTCTATGGGAGCTTCTCCTTCTCAGATTGTGTTTAAGGTACTTATTCCCGAGGCTATGCCATCGCTTATCATGGGAGGAGCCATTGCGGTAATAACCATTCTTAGTTATTCGGCAATGGGCGGATTTGTCGGAGCAGGAGGTCTGGGGACCTTAGCTATTAACTATGGATATTACCGGTATCAGGTTAATATTATGCTAATAACCATAGCCATACTGGTGCTTATCGTACAGGGCTTTCAGGAGCTCGGAGGAAGGCTGATGAGGCGATTCGACAAGAGATTATAAAAAATAGAATAAATCTAAAATATATTGGAGGGATTAATATGAAAAAAATTATAGTTATCTTAACACTTATAGCACTATTTGTAGGCGTGCTTGGAGGATGCGCCAACAGTAAGGATAAGGGGAAGCCGAAAAAGATAGTTGTAGGTGCGAGTATTACACCTCATGCTGAAATCCTTGAAGTAGCTAAGGGTGTATTGGAATCAAAAGGCTTTGAGCTTGAAATCAAAGAATATAATGATTATGTTCAGCCTAATGTAGCCTTGGATGCAGGGGATCTAGATGCGAATTATTTCCAGCATCAGCCGTATCTGGATCAATTTAATGCGGATAGGGATATGGATCTTGTGTCTGTGGCAATTATCCATTATGAGCCCTTTGGCGTATATCCTGGTAAGACAAAGAGTATAGAAGAGCTTAAGGACGGAGCCGAGATATCCATTCCTAATGACGGAACCAATGAGGCAAGAGCGCTTCTTTTATTAGAGGCTCAGGGACTGATTAAGCTTGCCGACGGCGTAGGTATGGAAGCAACCGTAATCGATATCGTGGAGAATCCCAAAAATCTTGTTATCCATGAAATTGAAGCCGCTCAGCTTGCCCGTTCACTACAGGATGTGGATTTAGCCGTAATCAACGGTAACTTTGCCATACAGGCAGGACTAAATGTTGCTAAGGATGCCATAGCCGTAGAGGATAAGGATTCGGTAGCGGCAGAAACCTATGGAAATGTTATCGCGGTAAGAAAAGGCGATGAAAACAGAGAGGAAATTAAAGCTCTTGTAGAAGCCCTAAAGAGTGACGAGGTTAAAGAATTTATTGACTCCACATATGAAGGGGCAGTCGTTCCGAAATTTTAATAATGATATAAATACCAATTATGACGAGGGGGATGTTTTCTAAAACATCCCCCTCATTTGTAAAAAATTACATAGGCATATTATCGTTGATTTATTGCGGGAAAGAGTATTATATGCTACTATTAACTTGGGATGTAGCACTAATTAGATAAGGGGGGATACAGATGAGAAGACTATTAAAGCTTAAGCGGAATTATCTGTTATTTTTATTTCCGTTATCTTTTTTATTGATTTTTATAGCAAGAAAGAGCAGTGTATTTGCTGAAAATATATATGCTTTACGTATCTACAAATGGTTATCACAATTTGTTTCCCTTATTACCGGTCTCGTACCGATATCCTTAGCAGAGCTTCTTATTATTTTTCTTCCGATTATCCTGATAATATTATTGACAAGATTTATAATACGCCTAATAAAGGACAAAGACAACAGGGGAATAAATGCCGCTAAGGGCCTGATAAATATACTATGTGCTCTAAGTGTGGTCGTGTTTGCATTTACCCTTTTGGGCGGTCTTAATTATTACAGGTATAACTTTAGCTATTATTCTAATCTTGAGGTTGATAAATACTCAGTGGAGGAATTATACGGTTTAACCAAGACGCTGGCAGAACAGGCCAACGATCTTAGGAGCAAAGTGCCAGTGGTAGATGATAATGGAGTATTCAAGTTGTCAATGAACAATTTTGAGCTTGCTAAGGAGGCTAACAGGGCAATGAAGAGCCTGTCGGAAGAATATCCTGTCTTTAGGGGCAGGTATGCTCCTCCCAAGCCGGTTCTTCTGTCGTCACTCATGTCATATGCTGAGATTACGGGAATATTTATACCCTTTACAATGGAAGCCAATGTGAATGTCGATATAGAGGATTTCTCAATACCTTATACCATGTTGCATGAGATGGCGCACCAACGGGGATTTATGAGAGAGGATGAGGCGAACTTTATTGCATATTTGGTAGGTATAAAATCCGGTAATGTGGAATTTATGTACAGCAGTACGATGCTTGCTCTGATTTCATCCGGTAACGCACTGTATAAACAAAATAGTGATATGTATTTTGAAATCAGAAGCTCGTATTCGGAGGGAGTGGTAAAGGATATACGGGCACAAATCGAATACTGGACAAAATATGAGGATACGGTAGTTAGTACGGTATCTAACAGGATTAACGACACCTACCTAAAGGCTAATGCCCAAGCGGATGGAGTAAAGAGCTATGGTCGAATGGTGGATTTGCTATTGGCCATGTATAGAGCAGAGCTTATAAAAGAAGAATAAATCAACTTCACAAGCATATGAACAGCCCTAAAAATTTTAGGGTTGTTTTTTTTATAAGTTATGATATAATTATTAAGTAAATATTAACAAAATGTTATGTAATTTTCAAAGTTGTAACATTTTGAATTCAAGGAGATTGTTATGAATGCTATAAAGAAACTATTCGTTGCTGCTTTAGCATTACTGCTGGTTACTGTAAGTCTTAGTGAAGCGACATATGCGGCGGAGCTTACTGACATAGATGCCGTTGCAGATACATATAATGTAGCCGATTCTGAGACCGACGAGACTGACGCTGAAGCCGTAACCGAGAATATTGAAGACATCGAAGCTGATACGGATTCTGAGGATATATTTGACCCCGAGTTATATGAAATATATATTGATGAACAGGGACAAGTATACTATATAGAAAAAGAGCCTAAAGAACCGGAAACCGATGAGGTTATTCAGGAGGAAGAGGCTAAAGAGGAGAAGAAAGAGCCTACATACTCCAAACTGGATCTCAGACTTTTGGCATGTCTCGTTTATACTGAGGCAGGAAACCAGCCCTATGAGGGAATGCTGGCGGTTGCCAATGTGGTATTGAACAGAGTAAAAAGCGATGCTTACTACCATGTGAATACCATTGAGGAAGTAATATTTGATAAAATGTGGGCGGTTCAGTTCTCGGTCACTANTAAGAATAAGAAGACTGGAAAGAGCATGATGGATAAAGCACTGGAATCTTATGATTCGGGTAAGTTCTCAGGCAAGAATCCTAAAGCCGAGAAAAAGGCCATGGAGAAGGCGATAAAGGCAGCAAAAGAGGCCCTTAACGGCAAGAATAACATAGGCGATTACTTATGTTTTAGGCTGAACAACAGCGGAGCCAAAAAAATCAAGAAGAAATATAGTGATTATAGGATAATCGGTGACCACATTTTCTATCGTACCAAATAATTTAATTAAATAAGTATAAATAGGCTGATGCATAACAAGTACAGGATTTTTCGGTACTTATTGTATCAGCCTTTTAAAATATCACTTTAATCTTAGTCGATAATGTGCTATTATATGTAATGAACCCATATATGGATAATAGTACCGTAATTGGTAATACATATAGAAGACATTTAAATACATACAAAAGAATCTTTACAGGAGGTATTTTCATGGATAATTTATTTTCAGGCCTAGAGGAGTTCGGACTTGACAATTTATCAAATATTAATATATATGACGAGGAAGAAAAGCAGGAGGCTGAGGTTAAGAAAAAAGCGGGCAATACCTTTTCTGAAGAGGATATTATATTTGATAAGACATTTTCCTGTCCGGTATGCGATACTGACTTTAAAGCAAAGAGCGTCATGACCGGTAAGGTTAAGCTACAAAAGCTTGATACCGATTTAAGACCAAAATATCTAAAGGCCGATCCCTTAAAATACGATGCTATTCTATGTACCAATTGCGGGTATGCATCCTTAACCAGATTTTTTAAATATGTTACATATAAACAAGCAGAATTAATTAAAAATACCATATCGGTTAATTATAAGCCAACCGCTGAAACAGAAGGTATATATAGCTATGATGATGCCATAGCCAGACATAAGATGGCATTGGTAAGCTCAATTGTTAAGAAATCCAAAACATCTGAAAGAGCTTATACCTGTCTGAAGACAGCATGGGTAATCAGAGGAAAGGCGGAGACACTGCCCGGCGATACTCCAAATTATAAGCAGGTTATAGCTCAGCTTCGTAAAGAGGAATTGGAGTTCATACAGAATGCGTATGATGGCTTTTGTGAGGCGTTTATGAAAGAAACATTCCCTATGTGCGGAATGGATGAGAACACGGTTACATTACTTGTGGCTGAGTTGGCGAGAAAAATCGGTAAATATGATGAATCTTCCAGATGGATATCGAGAGTATTAATCTCCAGAGATGCCAGTGAAAGAATTAAGGACAGAGCAAGAGAAATTAAGGAACTAATAAAAGAGGGAAAAAATTGAAGGAAAAATTACACACAATACCGGTAAACGAAGCATTTGATATTGGTGGTGAATGTCCGGTCTGCAACATGAGAAAAGAACTGGAAACCAAAGCGATAGACTTCACCATGGGACCCAGTTATATGGAGGATGATGTCCGAGGGGAAACATCCAGGCTGGGCTTTTGCGAAAGACATATCGAGCTTCTATATAAAAATCAAAACCGCCTTGGACTATCTCTGATTCTAAAAAGTCATATGGATAGAGTGATAAAGGATATAGAAAAGCTTACGGGCAGTAGTTCAAAGCTTCCTGCACCGGGCATATTTAGAAAGCAGAGCGAGAATTCCGGTGTTGTATCTTATATTGAAAAGCTGGAGGACTCCTGCTATATATGCGAGATGATTAACAGGACCTTTGATCGGTATATAGCCACTATATTTTATCTGTACCGGCAGGAGGAAAGCTTTAGGAAGAAGTTCAGAGCTTGCCTTGGCTTTTGTAACAGGCATTATGGTATACTTTATAAGCAGGCACCGAAGCATTTAAGCGGCGGACAGCTTAAGGATTTCATCAGTGAATTAAATTCGCTGTATCTCGATAACATGAAAAGAGTCAATGAGGACTTGGAATGGTTTATTAATAAATTTGACTACCGTTATGCAGATGAGCCATGGAAAAATTCAAAGGATGCCTTACCACGGACTATCAACAAGACCAATAGCATAATAAAGAGTTCATAGGATTTGTAACGTTTTGGTATAGAGTTTCTAATTCAGCATATACTAAAAAAGTATAATATACTAATAATAGTATATTTATATAAATATGGTATATATAGGAATATGAAAAGTTATTACCATAGGGTGATAACTTTTTATTGTTGGAGCGAAACTCTTTCAAATATATGAAATCCCACCTTTATAGAGGTGAAAATTTAAAAAAATGAGAAAAATAGAGAAAACAAGAGATTTTAAGAGCTTTTAACAATATTGCGGTAGAAATTTACTAGAAAAGAAGTTGCATATTTAAGATAAATTTACTAATATATTAAATATCTTTAGCACTCATTCAGCAAGAGTGCTAATAATTATCAAAAATTGGATATAAGGAGGAATATTAATGAAGCTAGTACCATTAGGAGATAAGGTAGTTTTAAGGCAGTTAGTTGCTGAAGAGACAACAAAATCCGGAATAGTATTACCCGGTCAGGCCAAAGAAAAGCCACAACAGGCAGAGGTTGTAGCAGTAGGACCAGGTGGCATGGTTGATGGTAAGGAAGTAACAATGCAAGTGAAAGTCGGAGATAGAGTTATCTATTCTAAATATGCCGGAACAGAAGTAAAGCTGGATGATGAGGAATTCATCATTGTTAAGCAGAATGATATAGTTGCAATAGTAGAAGACTAATTAAGGAGGATTATAATATGGCAAAGGATATTAAATACGGTGCAGATGCACGTAAAGCCCTAGAAGCGGGTGTTAATAAATTAGCTGATACAGTAAGAGTTACTTTAGGTCCTAAGGGAAGAAATGCAGTTTTAGATAAGTCATTCGGAACTCCTTTAATTACTAACGACGGTGTAACAATTGCTAAGGAAATCGAGCTGGAAGATCCATTCGAGAATATGGGCGCACAGATTCTTAAGGAGGTTGCTACTAAGACTAATGATGTTGCCGGTGACGGAACCACAACCGCTACTGTTCTTGCACAAGCTATGATTAGGGAAGGTATGAAGAACCTGGCAGCCGGAGCAAATCCGATTATCTTAAGAAAAGGTATGAAGAGAGCAACCGATACAGCAGTGGATTCTATCATTAAGATGAGCTCTAAGCTAACCGGTAAGGATCAGATTGCAAGAGTAGCTGCAATATCTGCCGGAGATGATACCGTTGGACAATTAGTTGCTGATGCAATGGAAAAGGTAAGCAACAATGGTGTTATCACAGTAGAAGAATCCAAGACAATGTTAACCGAATTGGATTTGGTTGAAGGTATGCAGTTTGACCGCGGATATATCTCAGCTTATATGTGCACAGATATGGATAAGATGGAAGCGGTTCTTGAGGATCCTTATATCTTAATCACCGATAAGAAGATTACAAATGTTCAGGAGATATTACCTCTTCTTGAGCAGGTGGTTCAATCCGGTGCTAAGCTATTAATAATTGCCGAGGATGTTGAGGGCGAAGCTCTTACAACAATCGTTTTAAATAAATTAAGAGGAACATTTACCTGCGTAGCCGTTAAGGCTCCCGGATATGGTGACAGAAGAAAGGCTATGCTTCAGGATATAGCTATCCTTACCGGTGGAACAGTAATTACCGAAGAGCTTGGACTTGAACTGAAGGAAACCACCATGGATCAGCTTGGCCGTGCAAAATCCGTTAAGGTTCAGAAGGAAAATACTATTATAGTAGACGGTGAAGGCGATAAGGCTGAGATAGAAGCCAGAATCAATCAGATTAAGGCTCAAATCGAAGAGACAACATCTGAGTTTGATAAGGAAAAATTACAGGAGAGACTCGCTAAGCTTTCAGGCGGAGTTGCAGTTATTAAGGTTGGTGCTGCAACAGAGACAGAAATGAAAGAAAGCAAGCTTCGTATGGAAGATGCTCTGGCAGCAACAAGAGCAGCTGTTGAGGAAGGTATCGTAGCAGGTGGTGGTTCTGTATTCATCCATGCAGCTAAGGAAGTAGCTAAATTAGCCGCATCCTTAGAGGGTGACGAAAAGACCGGTGCTAACATAATTCTTAAGGCTCTGGAAGCACCTCTACACTGCATCGTTGAAAATGCAGGTCTTGAGGGCTCCGTTGTAGTCAGCAAGATTAAGGATAGTAAATCCGGAATCGGATATGATGTACTGAACGAAGCATATGTGGATATGGTAGAAGCAGGTATCTTGGATCCCACAAAGGTTGCAAGAAGTGCTCTGCAAAACGCAACAAGTATTGCTTCCACATTACTGACTACAGAATCAGTAGTTGCCAACATTAAATCCAATGAACCCGTTATGCCTCCCGGTGGCGGCGGAATGGGAATGATGTAAATATCAATTTATATCCGGAGGGTGCAAAGCACCCTCCATGTTTTTTGTAACTTTCTTTTTTATACCAAGCCGTTTTTATATGTTGACAATTGTTTAGGGATTATATATGATATAACAGAAACTAAATACAATACATATTTTATTAGCTAGGGGAGCACATGCTGAGAGGTATGCACTGCATACTGACCCTCATTACTTGATCCGGGTAATACCGGCGTAAGGAAGCAATCTAGTGTCCCCTCCTAATTAAATCTAAGGAGGATTTTTTATGTTTAAAAAACTATTTGATTTTTTCGTTGTAACTGATATCGAGAACCAAAGCTTTTATCCCACCACTGCGGGAAATATAGCATTATTGGTTATCATAGCACTTCTTTTCGTGGCTATACTGGCTATCGGCGGAGGAAAGAAAAAGCTCAGTGCTAAGCAATTGGCCTTTTCGGCTGTTGCTATGACACTGGCTGTTATCACATCGATATTTACGGTATATGAGTTGCCCTTTGGCGGTTCTATTACTTTATTCAGAATGTTCTTTATTTGCTTTATCGGGTATCTATATGGGACAAAGGTCGGTGTTATAACCGGAGCGGCCTATGGAATATTGGACTTTATACTAAAGCCCTTTGCGATAACCCTTATACAGCCACTTCTTGATTATCCCGTTGCATTTGGATGTCTGGGACTGGCAGGATTGTTCTCTAAATCAAAATATGGAATAATTAAGGGCTATCTCTTAGGTGTTACCGGAAGATTTATCTGTCATGTATTAACAGGAATAATATATTTCTATGAGTATGCCGATGGGAAAAATGTTGTTATATATTCTCTGACATATAATGCATCCTATATAGTTCCGGAAGCAATACTTACAATATTAATTCTTCTAATACCTGCGGTAAGACAGTCGCTTGGCGAAATAAAGAAGATGGCACAGTAAGGAGTCGTTAACCCTCAGCCATTCTGGTAACCGCCACATATATGCCTGATAGTCTGTACCAGGTAGGTAAGTCCACAATGCCGGTTACGGGCATGTTAAAGATGCTCTGAAAAGTTCTGACGGCTTCTGCAGTCTGTTCATTGTATTGACCGGTTACCGCAACCTTTGGAATCAGACTATAGGCATTTCCGATAGCATTAAGCTGTTCCTGTATCATTCTTACATCGTCTCCGCTGGCTCCTATATTTAGGTTATAGCCGGGCCACGATGCAGGAACTCCGGATACCTGTGGTGCGGTATTGATAAAAATTGAGTTGCCGTAAAAATGTCTGAGGATACTGATTGCATCATATCCCTGATCGCCTAAATCCTTTGAACCCCATTGTGTCATCCAGTTGGGGCATTGAACTCTGATACCGTCACAATACTGGGTGAGGATGGGCTGCTTGACATTAGGTCTGGACAGATAATTTACGAATAATGCATCCACAATTAATCCTATATTATCGAAGATATTACGTCCGGGTATCCATTTATGGTCAAATGCTGTAGAAGAGGTAAGTGTGAAATTGAAACCCTGGTTGCGATACCATTCAGTAAAGACTCTGTTTAGAGTAAAAGAAAGAATGGCGAGGACATTAGCCTGTATGGTCGATTCAGGCCAGGTTGCATATATCTCACTTGAAGCAACATTTTTAATATAATCTCTGAATTTAACATAATAATTGGCGGCTGTGGTATCCGTCGGTGGTCCGTCATGTACAATAACATATTCGGGAATAACAACCTGTCGTAATACTATTTCACCTGTTTCTGCCTCCGGATTTATTTCAGGCTCGGCTATCTTTGGTGGATAGTCGCCCCACAGGGTATGGGGACCAATGACAAACAGAGACCCCTGAGCGTTTGGATCATCAGTTTCCTCCATGGTTGCGCTTTGTATTGCCGTTACATCTGCAAATACCTGTAGGTTTGAGATACTTACAGGAGTATAATTGGGCTGCATGGTATGGATGTTATATTCTGAATAGGGCTGCACATCCGAAGGGGCAAGACTGTAGTCAATAGGCGGAGCAGGCAGCTCTACCTGAGGCGTTATCCCCGAAACATCTGTAGTCAGTTCTTCCAGCACTACATCCGGCCGTGCAGGAGACGAAATTCTGACAGTGGCGCCTTCCACCGGAAACATATTTGGTGTAACACAACGAATCTGCAATCTTCCAAGGGATTGAGTCGTTAACTCAGTGGGATATACTCTTATATTCTTATTCCTTTTAGTAATTTTATTCATAATTTATACTCCTATCCGGGCTACTTCTACATATTAATAACTTATGTTTATGTAGCCGGAATGTGATTATGATAATAAGAATAAAAAAATGGCAACCGCTCTTATGAGCGACTGCCAAATTTCATATACATATAAACATATAATTATTAAATACTTATCTTATGGGCTTTAAGCCTACGTGTAAGGAACTTAACTGAGTTTCAGTTATAGCTAAGAATCTTTCCTCATATTTTTGCTTTAATTCTGCCATATCAAACCTTGAACTTAAATGTCTGTCCAGTGCTTCTATTAAAGCCTGACCGCTCAGAATATCGGGCAACTCCGAAGTGTCTTCATTTTCCGATAGGGTACTTGCGGTCGTATTGGTTGTAGATGTGGAATTATCGGTACCTGCACCGGTATCTGTGGCCTGTGCCGCATCTGTAGTTGAAGCGGAGGTATCGACTGGTTCTACTGAATTAAAAAAATCAAATAAAGCACTTGTCAACTCAACTTCAGACAATATATTGAGTTCGGGATGCTGCTGAAAATAATCGATTAACAGCGGCACATCCTCGGGATTAGTTACGATAACACTACAGGTAGAAAATTTACGGCTGCCATCCTGATACGTAGCATCGATTTCAGCAAACACGAATGTCATGCCGTGACTTCTGGCGGTTACGCGTCCACCGGTACTAACCGAAGCAATAGTGGGATCAAAGCTTGAAAATTTAGGTGACTCGGCAGTATTATAAGGCTTCATTACAACCTCCAACAGGAAGCTCTGTTCAAGACCTATAAACAGTCTGGACCGTGTAAGCTTAACACTGAATGCCGGCGGTCCCACAGTAACTTCACAGGTAAGCGGCGTGGTATTAAGACCTCTTCTTACTGTCGCAGTAATAGTTGTTGTTCCCACTTTATTTGCAGTAAAGACACCATCATCATTAACAGATGCTATTTCAGGATCAGCTGACCTAAATGTAACCTTAGCATCATTTTCAAGGTTATATACTCTAAGGGTAAATGATTTACCATTTACCAGAGTAATTGACCTAAGGTTAAGTCTGTATTCGTTATTTTTCTCCTTTTCAATTTCTGATGCCTGGGCTATACTAACTGGAGTCTGCATAATATGTGGCAAAAAGGTAAAGAAAAGAAGTAAGCCAAGGGAAATTATACATTTANATAAAAATTTCTTTTTCAAGGCACTTCCTCCGATTTATGGAAATACTATGTCACATCCTATTTATTCTATACCATACTATATCAACTGTTTTTGTCAGAAACGTGTCATAATCGGGTTTATATTTTAATAAATTGTTACAGAATATGAGAACTGGAATTAAGTGTAAACAGAATAAAGTTTTACTACTTGTTTTCCGATATACAATTAATATATAATAATACTATATGTTAACTTCTTAATGGTTTTGTATTTTATAGTTAGTCTTTGTAAAAAAATTAAATATATTCAGATACCAAGGATAATGTTTAGCAATAAAAAGGAGGTAACTATTATGCAACATATCTTAATAGCAGACGATAATCGTGATATTACGGATATATTATCGACCTATTCCAAAATGGAGGGATTTGAGCCTTTAGTTGCCGCAGATGGAGAGGAAGCCATCCGATTATTCAACGAATATAAACCGGATGTTGTATTATTGGATGTCATGATGCCAAAGGAGGATGGTTATGAGGTATGCAGAAAGATAAGAAAGAAATCGAATGTACCGGTTATTCTCATAACTGCCAGAGGTGAGGATTTTGATAAGATAATGGGACTCGACATAGGAGCTGATGATTATATAGTAAAACCATTTAGTCCGAGAGAGGTTATGGCAAGAATAAGGGCTGTTCTTAGAAGGATGGCAAAGACGGACAAGGATAGCACTTCGGAAAACGTTATTACCATAAGTAATCTGGAGATTAATTTAGAGGAATACACCTTACATATTGGTGGGAAGAAAATTGCCCTTACCAAAAAAGAAATTGAAACGATGTGGACATTAGCATCTAATCCTAACAAAGTGTTTACAAGAGATAACCTACTTGACAGCCTTTGGGGATTTGATTATTTCGGTGACAGCCGAACGGTGGATTCCCATATCAAGCGTCTTCGTGCTAAGATAGATGCCGTGGAACATCCTGAATGGACCATTAAAACCATCTGGGGTGTAGGGTATAAATTCGAATTGCTCGAAGATTAGCCAGCCCATAAGGTGAAGGAGTAAATTAGTTATGGCAAAGGAAAACAAGGTTCGTGTATATAACCGACTGTTTTTTAAGCTGTATTTAAACTATGCAGTAATGTTACTACTTACTGCAGTTTTAATATGTTTGATTTTTATTCAGCTGTATAAAGACACTGCAATGAAAAATGAGCAGGAAAAATTAAAACAACAGGCAATAAACATATCTGAGATAATGACGACTAACTATATAAATACTAACAACTATAGTGGTTTTTTGGATTTTCTGATCACTTTGCAAAAGAGTATGGACCTGGATATTTGGACCATATCAAATCCCAATGCCATCATTCCGATGGATGAAAGCATGGAAACGAATTCCTTCGAGGAGTTCTCTGTTGATTATAGAGAGTATGCTGCCTTGGTTACTAGTGCTTTTCAAAACAGATATGAATTTTCTATTGCCGATGATGAGATATATCAGACACAGACTATAACCATGGCAGTTCCCATATATGGAGCCAACAGAGAGGTTGTAGGAGCCTTGCTTATGAAGACTCCTGTCAAAGTGCTTAAGGATATTATCGATGACAGCCTTTCACTCATAGTCATAAGCAGTGTGGTTGGCCTGGCAATCTCGTTTATCATAGTTATTATATTTGCGACTGAGCTGTCATTACCTATAACCAGAATGCGTTCGACTGCCCTGTCACTTGCGGCGGGAAATTATCATTCAAAGACAGGAATAAAACGTAATGACGAAATAGGCGATTTGGCTAAGACCGTGGATATACTGTCAGAAAAGCTTTTAGAAAACGAAATTCAAAGAAAAAACCTGGATCAGATGCGGCTTGATTTTTTTGCGAATGTCTCCCATGAGCTTAGGACTCCGATTACGGTTATAAGAGCATATACCGAAACCCTGGTTGACGGGGTGGTAAAGGATGAGGAAAAGGTAAATCAATATTATGAAAGAATGCTTTTAGAATGTAAGAGCATGGAGCGTCTTGTAGGTGACCTTATGCTTCTGTCAAGGATGCAGAATCCTGATTTTGCTATTGATAAAGAGCCTGTTAATCTGGTGCAGGTATTTGATGATATAAATCGAAGCATTACCACTTTGGCCGAGAAGAAAAACATCAAGATAGATATCACTAAGGAACAGCCGGTCATCATGATGTCAGGTGATTATGACCGATTGAGACAGATGTTTATCATTATATTGGATAATGCCATAAAATTCTCTGATGAGGGAAAAACTGTTTACATAAATATATCAAAAACGGACAAGATAACAGTATCTATAAAGGATGAAGGCATAGGAATAGATACCAATGATTTAGAGAATATATTTGAGAAATTTTACAAGTCGAATTTACGACAAAATGCTTCAGGAACAGGTCTTGGTTTAGCTATAGCCAAGCAGATTGCCATCAAGCATGAGGGAAGTATCGATGTTGATTCCAAATTAGGTGAAGGAAGCTGCTTTACTTTTACATTTCCTATATATAATATGGATGATATGGACGATTCATCCCTGTAAATACCATCAAAAATTATGATAAAAACCTTGAAATACAATAGCTAATCTATTATAATATAGTTAAAGAAGTTCCTGAGATGTTCGACACTCCTGTAATTTTGAACCTACATGATTAAACAGGGATTCCTACATTTGTAGGTGGATGTCAAGCCGCCGTATGCAGCGGAAGGCAGAAGCTTACATGCGGTTACCCACCTAGCTTTGCTAGGAGTCAAAATGCAGGAAACGGCATTTCGGGTATATACTAAAGATGAGAGCGGCTACGGCCGCTTTTTTTTGTAATAGGGAAGATCGTCTTATTACGTCGTTAAATCACCGTGTTTGGAGATAGTGCTTGTATTTTACCGAATAAAATTCTATAATATGCTTAATATATGCTTAATACAGTGTGAAATGGAGAAGTCTATGAAGCATGGATTTATAAGGGTAGCCGCCACCAGCCCCAAAATCAGGCTGGCCGATTGCAGCTACAACGGAGAGCAAATAATCAAATGCATAGAGAATGCGGCCCATAGTCAGGTAAAGCTTCTGGTTTTTCCTGAGCTTTGTGTTACCGGGTATTCCTGCGGAGATTTGTTCTTTCAGGATATCCTTATTAGCCATGCAATGGAACAGGTGAAGAACATAGCGAGGTCTACCGCGGATAAGGATCTGATCGCGGTAATTGGATTTCCTTATGAGAATAAGGGAAGGCTGTATAATACGGCGGCCGTCCTGTACAGAGGAAAGATATTGGGACTGGTACCCAAAATGAGTATACCTAATTACGGCGAGTTTTATGAGACCAGGTATTTTTCCATAGGACCGAAGAATCCTATAAAGGTTGATTTTCTTGGGGAAGAAGTATATTTTGGTTCAAGGTTATTATTCGAATCAACAGATATACCTGATTTTGTATTAGCCGTTGAGATCTGTGAGGACTTATGGATTCCTATGTCTCCGGGTAATTCCCATTGTATTGCAGGAGCCACCGTGATAGCCAATTTATCTGCCAGCAATGAGATAATTGGAAAGGCAAGATACAGAAGAGAGCTGGTACAGAGCCAGTCGAGAAGACTGATTTGCGGATATGTATATTCCGATGCCGGGGAAGGAGAATCAACCACGGATTTGGTCTTTTCCGGACATAGCCTTATTGCCGAGAACGGAGTATTGCTTTCGGAAGCAGAACCCTTTCAGAATAGAATGATTATAAATGAGATTGACTTAGGAATCATAAAAAGCGAGAGAAAGAGAATGAATACCTACAAGGAGCATGACGGTGCAGAGCATATCCGTATTAAGTATTCATTTTCCAATGATAATAGAGTGCTTAGGCCTTATGATTTAATTAGAAGAATTGACCCCTCTCCCTTTGTTCCGGAGAAAATTTCAGAGCGAAAGGACCGTTGTAAGGATATCTTTACAATTCAGGCCATGGGACTGAAGGCAAGGCTTTCTCATGTGGGAGCAAAGTGTGCCGTTTTGGGTGTATCGGGAGGCCTAGACTCGACTCTCGCTCTATTGGTAACTCATAAGTCCTTTGAGATGCTTGGGCTCGACAGTAAGGGAATACTTGCTGTTACCATGCCGTATCATGGTACGTCCGACCGTACCTATAATAATGCCGTATCCCTTGCAAAGTATCTTGGTGCAACGCTTATAGAAATACCCATAAAGGATGCGGTGGAGCAGCATTTTAATGATATAGGCCACGATAAAGACGCCCATGATATAACCTATGAGAATTCCCAAGCAAGAGAAAGAACTCAAATACTTATGGATCTTGCAAATAAACATAACGGACTGATGGTAGGCTCCGGTGATTTGTCCGAACTGGTTCTGGGATGGGCCACCTATAACGGAGACCATATGTCTATGTATGGAGTTAATTCCTCCGTTCCAAAGACTTTAATTCGATCCATAGTGGAATGGTATGCAGATTCTACTGATAATAATAATCTGGCAGAAGTTTTAAGGGATATAATAGATACGCCTGTAAGTCCGGAGCTTATACCACCCACAGAGGGGAAAGAGCATCAGCTTACTGAGGATTATATAGGACCTTATGAGCTACATGATTTCTTTATCTATTATGTTCTTAGGTATGGATTCTCTCCGGAAAAAATTTATCGAATGGCTAAGGCAGCATTTGCGAATAAGTATAAGGATGAGGAAATATTAAAATGGCTGCAGCTGTTTTATAACAGATTTTTTGCACAGCAGTACAAGAGATCCTGCCTGCCTGACGGACCGAAGGTGGGTATAGTGGCTGTTTCTCCGAGAGGAGATTTAAGGATGCCAAGTGATGCCAAGGCAAAGCTATGGTTAGATGAAGTAAAACGCATATCAAAATAAAAAGCAAAACACAGCGAATAATAGGAAGTGTTAAAGGAGAGGAAGATTAATATGGCACTAAAGATTGTTACAGACTCCGCATCAGATACACCGGTTTGGATTATTGAGGAATTTGGACTACATGTAATACCTACGCCCGTAGTTATAGAAGAGAAGGATTATTTTGACGGAAAGACAATATTTCCCGAGGAATTCTATAGTATACTTCAAAGCGGTAAGGATATTAAGACTTATCATATCAATGCTCAGATGTTTTATGATAATTTCTTGCCCTATGCTCAGAATAACGATGAGGTAATCTACATATGCTTCTCAACCGGAATCGCAGGGACTTACAATGCGGCAAATATTGCAAAGACAGAGCTTCTGGAGGAATACCCTGATTTTGATTTAACTATAATCGATTCTAAGTGTGCCTCATTGGGCTTTGGACTGGTTACATATTATGCTCTGATGATGCAGAAAAACGGAGCAAGCAAAGAGGAAATCATAGAAGGAATAAGATGGCATTGTGACCATATGGAGCATATTTTTACGGTTAAGACCCTGGAATATCTGTTAAAGGGAGGCAGGCTAAGTAAGACCTCAGCCATAGCAGGAAGTCTGCTGGATATTAAGCCTATTATTCAGGTTAATGACTTGGGTGCACTTGAAGCAATAGAGAAGGTCAGAGGCAGACATAAGTCCTTGAAACGCCTTGTGGAAATCGTAGGTGAAAGAGGTAAGGATCTGTCTAATCAAATCATAGGTGTTGTCCATGGTGATGATGCAGAGACTATGGAGGAAGTTAAGAAAATGCTTAGAGAGGCTTATGGTTGTAAGCATTTTATAGACAATTATGTAGGCTGTGCAATCGGAGCACATACCGGACCGGGAATAATCGGTATTATATTCTTGGACGATAAATCCCCATATATATCTAATATAGATAAATGATATAGAGTAAACGATAGAACAACGTTCTATAAGTAAACGACCATAATTGGTGTTACTTGCAGAACGTTGTTCTAAGAAGGTGCTATGTAAGTATGGTTAAGGTGTGACCTTGGCTTTGTCGAGTGCAACCTTAATCGCTTCAATCAGGAGAGTCTGTGTATATCGGCTGTCGTCCCTTAATTCTATCTCATCTATTGGAACATCGTTGCTTAACTGAGCCGAAATCTCATCCAGGGCGGTGGGAACAAGAGGATACATAGTAGTAATTGTCTCGTCAATATTTACGATTCGAACCGAATTGATATGGTTTTCATCCACTATCACCTCGAGATTGATTACCGTATCGCTTAGTGGAATGGAGGAGGTCCATACTCCCGCTTTATATAACTTAGTTTCAGAGGCAACATCTTCTTTATCCTTACCACTGAACATAAATATCAACAGAAGAATCAGAAGAATACCTAATGCAGCAAAAATTACCGTATATATAATTTCTTTTAATTGAATAACGACTATTTTCGTCTTTGCCATTTCTATCCTCCGGAGCATAATAGCTTCATTATCTAAAATCTTATTATATATTATTAATCAGTATAATAAATTATGCCGACAAGTTGAGAGAAATCGATGAATAGAAGGTGTGGTTATGTCCTTACAACTATATCTTGGAAGTGCCGGATCCGGTAAGTCCTATCAGATGTATAAAAATATCATAGAGGAATCGCAGAAAAACCCGGGAACCAATTATCTGATTATCGTACCTGAGCAGTTCACTCTGCAGACCCAGAAGGATATCGTGTCCATGCATCCGAATCATGGAGTTATGAATGTGGATATCCTGTCTTTTATGCGCTTTGCATATCGCATCTTTGACGAGGTAGGCGGGAATAATTTTCCCATACTGGAGGATACCGGTAAGAGTATGGTTATACGAAAAGTCGTGGCTGAAAAGAGGAAGGAACTTATACTGTTCGGTGCCGGTGTTAAGAAGACAGGCTTTATCAATGAGCTAAAATCCCTTCTGTCTGAGTTCTATCAATATAACATCAGGCCGGAGGATTTTGAAAAAATGATGGATATAACTGCAAAAAAGCCGGTCCTTAAGGCGAAGCTTCATGATATCCGTACCATATTCGAGGGCTTTGCAGATTTTATGAAGGAACGGTATATAACCGCTGAGGAGATTCTCGTTGTACTGAGTAAGGTCATTGACAAATCCGAGTGGCTTAAAAACAGCATTATCTGCCTCGATGGCTTCACAGGTTTTACCCCCTGTCAGAATGAAATACTGGCAAAGATGATGTCACTGGCCAAGAAGGTCATGGTTACCGTTACGATTGATCCCAGGGAGTCTTTAGAAGCTGAGGAATTGGAGTACCGGCTGTTTGGATTAAGTCACAAGACCATTAATAAGCTAAAAGAGATTGCGGATGACACTAATACCGAGATTGAGGAGCCAATCTATGTACAGCAAAAGAATAAATACAGTGTACCTTATCGTTTCCGAAATTCGCCCACGTTGGCATTCTTAGAGAAGAATCTGTTCCGTTATCCATATGATACATATAGTGAACAGCAGGATGAGATAAGTATTCACAGTGCCAAAAATCCTGAATCCGAGATTGCATTTGTGGTCAGAGAAATTAAAAGACTTATAAGAGATGAAGGGTATAGGTATAAGGATATTGCAGTTGTTACGGGTGATATTGAAAGATACGGACGCATAGCAAAATATTATTTTAATAAGGCAAATATTCCGTGCTTCATTGATTATAAAAAGGAGATACTCGGCAATCCCCTTGCAGTGTTTCTTCGTTCGGCAACTCAAATCGCCACGGAAGACTACAGCTATGAAGGGGTATTCGGTTATCTGAGAACTGGGCTTAGCGATATACCACAGGAGGATGTGGATCTTTTGGAGGACTATGTAATTGCCACGGGGATTCGCGGGGCGAAGCGATATCTGGAGCCTTTTAAAAGGTCGTACAAGAGGAAGAAAGCAGTGGATTTGGAGAGGCTTAATCTCATACGGGAAAAGCTTATAAGCGAGGTTCATCCCCTGTATGAAGTCTTGAAGGATAGGGATAAAACGGTAAGGGATTATACAAAGGCTCTATATGAGTTGGGGATTCGGCTGAATGTATGTATTAAGCTCGAAGAGCTGAATGCATATTTTAAAGAGCAGGATATTCCGATTATGTCGAAGGAATATGAACAGGTATATCGGATTGTAATGGATATTTATGATCAGTTAGTCCTACTTCTCGGAGATGAGAAAATAGGTCTCAAGGAATATACAGAGATACTTGAAACAGGTCTTGTGGAGGCCAAGGTAGGCTTGATACCTCCCGGAATGGATGAAATAGTAATCGGCGATACTCAACGAACCAGGCTAAAGGATATAAGGGCTCTGTTTTTTGTCGGTGTTAATGAGGGGATTGTTCCCAAGGTAATCGGTAGCGGAGGAATCCTATCGGATATTGAGAGACAGCTTCTTACCGACTATGGCATTGAGCTGGCTCCCACTAAGAGGCAGCAGGCATTCACAGAGAATTTCTACATATATCTGAGCATGACAAAGCCAAAGGATAAGCTCTATATTACTTATCATAGAGTAAATGAGGAGGGTAAATCGGTGGCTCCCTCATATCTTATAGGTAAGCTTTTAACATATTTTAAGAGTCTTAAGATTATAAATGAGGATGAGCAATATGATGATATAGAGTGTATTCTCCAGGATGACGGAATAGCCTATCTGGCTGAAAGACTCAGAAAACGTCGGACAAATATGCAGGACGATAACGACAGGGATAAAAGGGATTCTTTGATTTTCAGAGAGCTATATCATCATTATTATGATAATGATGAGAGAAGAAGGATTCTTGAGCTTATTAAGACAGGCGCATACTATGAGAATACTGAAAGGGGAATATCAAAGGAAGTTGCACTTTTGCTGTACGGAGAGAATTTAAGCGGAAGCGTTACAAGACTGGAGCGATATGCAGGCTGTGCATTTGCCCATTTTATGTCCTATGGATTATCTCTCGAGGAACGCAGAGAGTATAAGCTGGCAGTACCTGATATCGGAAACATATTTCATAATGCCATCGATGAGTTTTCCAAAATGCTAAGTAAAAGCGAATATAACTGGCATACCATACCGGATGATATCAGAGAGGAATGGGCAATAAAGAGTGTGGAAAGTGCCGTGGAGAATTTTGAGGGCAGCTATATAAGAAGCAATAAGAGAAATGAGTATTTGATTAAGAGAATCGAAAGGATTACGGTAAGAACCCTGTGGGCTCTATGCAACCAGATACGTCAGGGCTCCTTCGAACCGACCGCATATGAAATGCCTTTCTATCATATACCTGATGTGGGCGTATCTCTAACTGGGAGAATCGATAGAATGGATCTGTACGAGACAGCGGACAGAGTATATGTCCGAGTCATAGATTATAAGTCCGGATCAACGGCTTTTGATATTCATAGTATATATTATGGTCTTCAGCAGCAACTGGCCATATATTTAAGTGCTGCCATGGATTATTTAATGAAAGAACACAGGGGCAAGGAAATAGTCCCGGCGGGAATATTCTATTATAATATAGATGATCCCATTGTTGCTAAATCTGATGAGGCCGATGAGGAAATATACAAGAGCCTTAAGATGAACGGACTCGTAAATGATGATAAAGAGATTATTGCTCATATGGACAGTAAACTCGCAGGACCTGACGGCACCCTTAGAGAATCCGTGAAGTCGGATATAATTCCCGTAGATACCAACAAGGAAGGGGAACTGTCAAAACGGTCATCTGTGGCCAGCAGTAAGCAGATTGAGTCATTGCTTAATTATGTTAATGAAAAGCTGGTTGATGATAAGAGCAATATATTGAATGGAGATGCAAAGCTTAACCCATATAGGATAGGAGACAGGATAGCCTGTGATTATTGTGAGTTTAAGAGTGCCTGTGGATTTGATCCACGACTTCCGGGATATTCATACCGCAACCTTACCAAGCGACCGGTTGAGGAACTGATGCAGGAAATCTGGGGAGATAAGGATAATTAGCTATATGAAGGAGGATACCCATGGGTATGGTGTGGACAGCAGCACAGAAGAAGGTAATCGATACCAGGAATAAGAATCTGCTGGTTTCGGCGGCAGCCGGTTCGGGCAAGACCGCCGTTCTGGTAGAACGAATAATATCTATGATTTCTGAAGGGGAGAACCCTCTGGACATAGATAAGCTTTTGGTGGTTACCTTTACGAAAGCAGCCGCCACCCAGATGAAGGAGAGGATAGGCAAAGCACTGGATAAAAAGCTTACTGAAAATCCAAGTAATGCCCATCTTCAGAAGCAGGTTTCCCTACTCCAAAGTGCCCATATCACCACTATACATAGCTTCTGTCTGACTGTTATAAGAAACTATTTTCATCATATAGATTTGGATCCGTCATTTAAAATGGCTGAAGAATCAGAGATTACCCTGTTAAAATCAGACATTATTGCCGAGGTGCTTGAGAAATGGTATGAGGAAGGAAGAGAGGATTTCCACCGCCTTATCGAAAGCTATTCCTACTCTAAATCTGATGTTCCCATAGAGGATTTGGTACTGAATCTATATAATTTTGCCATGAGTAATCCATGGCCTAAGGCATGGATAGACGGTATCGGCAGGTCCTTTGAGCTGGACACCGTAGAGGACATGAACAGATCACCTTGGATGAATAAGCTTTTGGATTATGTGTCCATGGTGATTTCAAATTTAATGAAGAAGATCGAAGAAGCAATAGATATATGTAATGAGGCAGACGGACCGAACGCTTATCTTCCGGCACTAATCAGCGACCGTGAAATGCTTTCAGGATTAATGAATATAGATTCCTATGAGGGCTATTCAAAGGCATTTTCAACCATAGCATACACCCGTCTGTCATCCAAAAGGCAGAGTGAAGTCTCGGAGAGTAAGAAGGAAAAGGTTAAAGGTTTAAGAGAAGAAATGAAGAAAGGCATTAAGGACCTTACATCTTCGTTCTTTTTCCAGCCCATAGAGGACACTTTGCAGGATATGCAGTCTGTAGGCAGTGTTATGGAGGTGCTTGCCGAGCTTACCAAGGAGTTCATGGATGCCTTTGCGGCTAAGAAGGAAGAAAAGAACCTTATAGACTACAATGATTTGGAGCATTTCGCCCTTCGTATACTGATTGAAGAAAATGAAGGGGAAATTGTCCCCACTAAGGCAGCTATAGAGCTAAGTGAGCAGTTTGATGAGATACTGATAGACGAGTATCAGGACAGTAACCTGGTACAGGAGACTATACTCAGAATTGTATCGAGAGAGCATAGGGGCGAAGCAAACAGATTCATGGTAGGCGATGTAAAGCAGAGTATTTATAAATTCCGTCTGGCAATGCCTGAATTATTCCTTGAGAAGTATAAATCCTATAGCATATCTGATGAGGATGAGGACGGCAAGATTAATGTAAATCAGCGAATTGACCTAGATAAAAATTTCAGAAGCCGAAAGACAATACTGGATTTTGTGAATGTTATATTCGAACAGATTATGACCGAACACATAGGTGGTATTCATTATGATGATGCGGCATCATTAAAGTACGGTGAGCTTTTTGAAGAATTGATGCTTAAGAAGGATGAAGAGCTGCCCTCCGAAATAAGTAATAGAATAGCTCAGGATGTGGAGCTTATATTAGTGACGGAGGACGAGTCGGTTGAGGAGGATGTAGAGGAGGAAATACAATATACCAGGAAGGAGCTGGAGGCAAGAGCGATAGCAAAGCGAATAAAGGAGCTTACAGACCCCGAAAAAGGTCTTCTCGTATTCGATAAGGATGAGGAAGGTAATTATATTCATCGTCCGGTAATGCTAAAGGATATTGTGATACTCCTTCGTACCATGACAGGATGGTCGGATGTATTCGTAAACACCCTGATGCAGGAGGGTATTCCGGCTTATGCCGATACAGGTACGGGATATTTTCAGACCATCGAGATAATGACGATTTTGAACATGCTAAAGATTATCGATAATCCCAGGCAGGATATTCCGTTTACAGGGGTATTGTATTCTAAGATAGGTGGCCTGACCACGGATGAGCTTGCTCAGATAAGGCTTATGGACAAAAATGAAACCATGTATAAAGCCTGTCAGATATATACCAGGGAAGGAAGCAATGAGGAGCTTAGGAATAAGCTAACAGTATTCATGGACATGCTTCATAACCTTCGCGACATGATAAGATATACGCCGATACATGAGCTGATACAGAAGATTCTTGACATAACCGGATATTCATACTATGTAATGGCCATGCCTGGTGGAGACAGAAGAAAAGCCAATATAGATATGCTGGTTTCTCTTGCGGTAGGATTCGAGAAGGGAAGCTACAGCAGTCTGTTCCATTTTATCAGATATGTGGAGAAGCTTCAGAAGTATGATGTGGATTATGGGGAAGCCACCGTGTCGGGTGAGCAGGAGAATACCGTAAGGATTATGAGTATCCATAAAAGCAAGGGTTTAGAGTTTCCCGTTGTGTTTGTGGGTGGATTAAGCAAGCAGTTCAACATGCAGGATCAAAGGAGTAAAATCCTGTTTGATGTAGACTATGGTGTCGGACCTGATTATATAGATATAGATAAGCGAACCAAGGTTCAGACCTTACTGAAGAAGGTCATCCAGAAGAAGATTCAGATAGATAACCTCGGTGAAGAGCTTAGGGTGCTTTATGTAGCCATGACGAGAGCTAAGGAAAAGCTTATAATGACGGGTTATTTAAAATCTGTAGAGGATATGGATATACAGAAGGATTTTTCCTTCTACACGCTGATGTCGGTCAAAAACTATCTTGAGCTTGTACTTCCGGCCATGAATAATGCTTTAACCGATTATATGAAAATTAAAGTAATATACAAAAGCGATATAATAGATGAGGAATTGGTAAAGCAGAATTTCCTTCAGCAGGATTATAAGGATTTGGATTCTTATATAACCGGCGGTGAAAGAAATAAGGATATTCAGAAGGAAATTGAAAGAAGATTATATTACAAATATCCTTATGCCGATGAAGCCAGATTTAGAGTCAAGTTGTCTGTGTCAGAGTTAAAGAGGCTGAGTCAGTCAATAGATGATGAGGACGGTGAGCTTCTATACGATGAAGCGAATATGGATACAGTAACGCCGGTCGATACAGACGGGATTCAGTATGTACCTGAGTTTATCAGAGGCCCTAAGGCAGAGATGGCGGGTACAGACAGGGGAACACTGTATCATAAGGTATTAGAGCTTCTAAAGCTTTCAAATGTAGGCAGTTATGATGATCTTCTAAAAGAGATGGAGGATATGGTTCAAGCAGGAAGAATCGAAAGGGATGATATCGGAAGGCTGAATATCCGGAACATATATAAATATACCCAAAGCGATGTCGCTAAGCGTATGATTATTGCTGAGGCTGATGGAAAGCTATATAAGGAAAAGCAGTTTGTAGTTGGTTTAAAGGCTTCTGATATATACCCCGAACAGGACAGTGATGAGATTATACTGGTACAGGGAATAATAGATGTGTTCTTCGAAGAGGATGGAGAGCTGGTACTACTGGACTACAAGTCTGATGTTGTTCGGGATGAGGCTCAATTGATTGAAAGGTATAAGGTTCAGCTGATTTATTACAAGAAGGCTTTGGAGCAGATATTGGGAAAAAGAGTTAAGGAGATGATTATATATTCGCTATATTTAGGTAAGGAGATAGCAGTATAATATCAGGTGTTTAGAATATTCCCGTATAAGATGGTTACACTCTAGAAAAGCATTAAGAAAGGGTGTAACAGGATGGCAAAGAAAACCGAAAAGAAGATTGATTTGAACAATTTAAAGCCAGGGGAGGAAATGAAATATGAGATAGCAAGTGAGTTGGGTTATCTCGACAAGGTTCTTTCCACCGGGTGGAAATCTTTAACTGCAAAGGAATCTGGAAGAATCGGTGGATTAATCACTAAAAGAAAGAGGGAGCAAAAAAGAAAGGACCATCACTAAAAACATATTAGGCTGTCGGATCATATTGATTCGGCAGCCTTTTAAACTCTATTATAAACGGTCATCCATAATTGAAAGGAATCTAGAACGGTGACTGATATTTGGTATTATTGAGCTTTAGATTATTGATTCCTAAGAAGCCCTTAATTGCTACACATGCCCCTCCCAACAGTATGGACGTGTCCCTGAGAACTGAGGGAACAATTCTTATATAGCTGTTCATTTTGCTTTTTAGGGCATCCTCGATTTTTTGCAAAACGAGGGGATAGTGGATGGTAAAGGAGCTGTTAATAATTACGATTTCAGGGTTATAAGCATTTAGTATATTATTTATTCCAACTGACATATATTTGATGAACTGGTCCATTATCTGTATGGCTATCGGATCATTTTCTTCGAACATGCGGCAATAAGTGTCGAAGTCCACCTTCTCTAAACCCTTTAATTTCGCAAATTCATTCAGAAGAACCCGCTCCGATACATATTGCTCTAAGCAGCCGAGGTTCCCGCAGGGGCAAGGCCTACCGTCTATCTCGACAATAGTATGACCGAACTCACCCGCACGTCCGCTATATCCGGTAAAGAGTTGGCCATTAATTATTATCCCGAGTCCTATGCCGGAATGTACGCTTATATTGGCGATATTGGCATAATCATATTGAAATGTTTTTTCACCGATTACCGATAAATTAGCTTCATTTTCCAAATAAATCGGAACACCAAAATGACGGTTTAAGCCTTCCGCCAGATTTGCACCTGCAAGATTATAATAGGGTGCAAATGATACTTCGTTATTATTGGTAACACCATGTATGCCTATGGTGATTCCTACCAGTCCGTATGGTGAATCCATAGGAAACTTCATGGATTCAATGAGATTTATTATTTCATCTACCATGCTGAAGGCATTTTTGGGGGTCTTGATTTGCTTTAAGCTGCAATCCTCCCCTGCCAGGTCCGATACAAGTGCTGATATAATATCGACTCCAAGATCGATTGATATCACATATCCTGCCTTTTTGTTCAGACTAAGAAGTATGGGCTTTCTTCCCAGGCTTGTGTCATCGCTGCCTATTTCTATTACCAATTTACGGTTGATAAGGTCCTGAACAATTGCCGAGACGGTAGCCTTAGTTAATCCAAGATGTTTAGCCGTAGATGCCCTTGATATGGTAGCCTGATTAATGATAGTCTCCAATATAAGATGAGTATTGATATCCCGTATAAGTTCTTTACTGCCTGTAACCATAAGATTCACCTTTCGAAATATACATCATAACTAAAAAGCAGATCAGAAAACCAATCTGCTTTTTAATAATAACATAGATTACAGTATTTGAAAAGTAATTACCAATTATTAATAAGTAATATACATAATCAGGTGGATTTTCTGTGATTCAGAGTGATGATTGCACCTTGACATAAACAGGCCATCTTGTTATATTTAAATTAATATAGTTTAATCAATTAACATGAGAAATTGTATTCATTTACCAGGGAGGAATAACTAAACGGGTGCAAAATTTCATAGAATGAAAGGAGTTATATACAGATGTTGTATATTGGTGTTGATTTAGGTACATCCTCGGTCAAGCTTTTGCTGATGGACGAGAACGGAAAAATCGAAAATATTGTTACAAAGGAGTATCCGATATATTATCCGAAAACCGGATGGTCTGAGCAGAATCCGGAGGACTGGTACAGTGCTTTAGTCGAAGGTATTAAGGAACTGATAAAGGACTGTAATAAGGATGAAATCGATGGTATCAGCTTCAGCGGACAGATGCATGGTATGGTAATCCTGGATGAGAATGATAAGGTTATTCGTCCTGCCATTCTATGGAATGACGGACGTACCCAGGCTGAATGTGATTACCTGAACAATGAGATAGGAAGAGAGAAGATTTCCGGTTATACTGCCAATATGGCACTGACAGGCTTTACCGCTCCTAAGCTTCTATGGGTTAGAAAGCATGAGCCTGAGAATTTTGCAAAGATTAAAAAGGTTATGCTGCCTAAGGATTATGTGGCATACATGTTATCGGGAGTTCATTGCACAGATGTATCCGATGCATCGGGAATGCTTTTATTTGATGTTAAGAATAAACGCTGGTCTAAGGAAATGCTTGATATTTGCGGTCTGAAGGAAGAACAGATGGCAAAGATTCATGAATCCTATGAAGTGGTTGGTAATGTATGCAAGAGAGCATCCGAGGAGACAGGACTACCCACAAGCGTTAAGGTTATTGCTGGCGGTGGTGACCAGGCTGTTGCATCTGTTGGTACAGGAACCGTAGGTAAAGGTAAATGTAATATATCTCTTGGAACCTCCGGTGTTGTATTTATATCATCACAGGAGTTTGCCGTGGATGATAATAATGCACTTCATGCATTCTGCCACGCAGACGGAAAGTATCATTTTATGGGTGTTATGCTTTCGGCGGGCGCAAGCAACACATGGTGGATGAATGATATTCTCGGCACCAATGAATATGCCAAGGAAGAGAGTAAAATCACAAAGCTGGGTGAAAATAACGTATTCTTCCTTCCTTATCTGATGGGTGAAAGAACACCGCATAACAATCCTAATGCAAGAGGAACATTTATCGGAATGACCATGGATACAACCCGTTCCGATATGCTACAGGCTGTTCTCGAGGGTGTGGCATTTGCGCTTCGTGATTCCTTTGAGATTGCCAAATCTCTTGGCGTTAATATTGAAAGAACCAGAATCAACGGTGGCGGAGCTAAGAGCCCGTTATGGTGTAAAATAGTAGCTAACATTCTTAATGTTAAGGTTGATAAGATAAATTCCAAGGAAGGCCCTGCATTTGGAGCTGCTATATTGGCAGCAGTCGGATGCGGTAAGTATTCATGTGTGGAGGAAGCGACAGAGAAGCTGATTAAGGTAATCGATACTGTTGAGCAGGATCCTCAGATTGTAGAACTTTACAATAAAAAGTATGAGGTATTTAAGTCGCTGTACCCGGCACTAAAGGATATGTTTGATAAGATGAGTGAATAAGGAAAAGTCTTTCTATAATATATGATTTCAATATGAAAAGGTGCGATTTTATGCACCTTTTTGTATTAGAATGATTGTAAAGAATGGGTTATATATTGTATTAAAAGACTGAATTTTATAAGTAAAGCAAGAGTTCACAATTCTGTACTTGTGGTATATAATAGGAGATATAATTTTGTAATTATGAAGGGAGCCGGCGTTGGACAAGTATACCGATTTTGCCTTAGTGTATGATACGTTGATGGGGCATATACCCTATGATGAATGGGCAGATTATATAGATGGGATATTAAAACAGCATGGAATTGATAAAGGGCTTGTATTGGAGCTCGGCTGTGGCACCGGTAGCATGACAAGAAGGATGGCTGCAAGGGGCTATGATATGATAGGTATAGATATATCCGAAGATATGCTTTCCNTTGCACGACAGAGAAGTGAGGGTAAGGATGATGGCATATTATATCTTTGCCAGGACATGAGAGAATTTGAGCTATACGGAACAGTGGCTNCGGTGTTTTGTGTCTGCGACAGTATAAACTATATGCTCACACAGGAAGATTTATCAAAGGTTTTTCGCCTGGTAGCTAATTATCTTGATCCGGGCGGATTATTTATATTTGATATGGATACCGTGTATTTATATGAGAATATACTTGGGGATAATACAAGTATAATGNGCCATGAGACAGGGGATTTTATATGGGAGAACAACTATTATCCTGAAGAAATGATTAATGAGGTTAATCTTACTATATTTCTTAAGCAGGAGAACTCATTATANAGGAAGCATCAGGAGAGCCATGTGAGAAGAGCGTATAATTTGGAAACGGTTAAAAGGCTTCTGGATGAAGCAGGACTCAATATGCTGGGTGCTTATCATGAGCTGACAGATGAAGAGCCCAGACAGGATAGCGAAAGGATATATATAATAGCTAGGGAGAAATATCAACCAAACAAATTATATACGAAAACGAAAGAAAGGAATTACTGATATATGACAGATTATATTATTAGGGCAAGTGCTGCAAACAATCAAATACGTGCATTTGCTGCGTTGACCAGAGATTTAGTAGAGCATGCAAGGACTATTCATAATACAAGTCCTATTGCGACAGCTGCTTTAGGAAGGCTTCTTACGGCAGGAGCCATGATGGGAATAATGATGAAGGGCGAAAATGACTTATTAACCCTACAAATAAAGGGAGAAGGCCCCATAGGCGGATTAACCGTAACAGCAACTTCAAAAGGGACTGTTAAGGGATATGTAAATAACCCCGGAGTTATGCTTCCTCCAAGCTCAAAAGGAAAGCTGGATGTCGGAGGAGCCATTGGAGAGGGTATGCTTACCGTAATAAGGGATTTAGGGCTAAAGGAACCTTATGTGGGGCAGACAAAACTTATATCAGGAGAAATAGCAGAGGACTTGACATATTACTATGCGACCAGTGAACAGGTCCCCTCGAGTGTGGCACTTGGAGTATTAATGAATAACGATAACACGGTGCGTCATGCGGGAGGGTTCATTATACAGCTTATGCCATTCGCCGATGAACAGGTTATCGGTAAACTGGAGGAGAATCTCAGTAAAATAGAGGGAGTAACGGATCTTTTGAATAAGGACATGACCCTTGAAATGATATTGGAACAGCTTCTGGGTGAATTTGATTTGGAAATCTTAGATAAAAGCCCAACGGCATTTGAGTGTAACTGCAGTAAGGAAAGAGTAGAAAAGGCTGTAATTTCCATAGGAAGGAAGGATATACAGGAAATGATTAATGACAATGAGCCCGTTGAGGTTAATTGCCATTTTTGCAATAATAATTATATATTCAGTATTAAGGAGTTGGAGGGACTCTTATCTAAGACTACCCATTAAATATGAGTATGATATTACAAAAAGAGGATAAATAACCCCATTGTATCCGGTACCAATAAATAATAGAGTATAGGATGAGATTTTATAAATATATAGGAGGGTTTGGCATTGAAGGGTGCATTTTATACCGGTGAGTACAGGAATATTTTTAAGGAATTGGGCTATAGTGAGGACGAGATTCAAAAGAAGTTGGATGATGATGTGTGTCCAAAATGATTGGCAGGTCCTGTTGCTATCATAGCCACAAATGCTCAGGTGTCTCTGGCGGCCAATGATACCGATAACCTTAGGGAATGTGTTGAGTTATTCTGGAATACACCACTAAGAAAAGGTGACCGCCGCTATTATGACAACTGCTTATATCTGTTTGCTCTATTGGCATTAAGCGGAAACTATCGTATTTATAAATAAAGAAAAACTTAAGGGAGTAAGAATAATAATTAAAGGAGAGGTTTATAATGAGGTACGGATATTTTGATGAAGTGAATAAGGAGTATGTTATTACAAGACCGGATACTCCTGCCCCTTGGGCCAACTATTTAGGTTCTCCTGAGTACGGAGCCATAATATCCAATAATGCAGGGGGTTACAGTTTTGTAAAAAGTGGAGCCAGCGGCCGTATATCCCGTTACATATTCAACCAGGAGGATAAGCCAGGTAGATATATCTATCTTAGGGATGATGAGGACAATGATTATTGGTCCGCATCCTGGCAGCCGGTTGGTAAACCCCTGGGTGAGGGATATGGAGAGTATCAGGGAGAATGTCGTCATGGTACAGCTTATACTGTAATTAGCGGAAAGTATAAAGATGTTTTCTCAGAGGTTCTTTATTATGTTCCTCTTAATAAGACCCATGAAGTATGGAGAGTCAGGATTACAAACAACAGTAACAGAAATAGAAAACTTTCTGCATTTGGATTTATCGAATTTACAAATGAGGGATTTTATGAGAACGATTTAGTAAATCTGCAATATACTCTATTTATTACTAAAACTTATTTAAAAGGAAACAAAATACTTCAGACTGTTAATGAAAATGACGGAAAGGACAAAAAAGAAGGTACGAATTACAGAGAGCGCTTCTTTGGGATGGTTGGAGCACCTATTACTTCATACAACGGAAATAAATCCTCCTTTATAGGAAGCTATCGAAGCTATAACAATCCCATAGCAGTAGAGCGTGGCAAATGTGATAATGTTCTGAACTATAATTCCAATGCCTGCGGAGCATTACATACCGATATGGTTTTACAGCCGGGAGAAACCAAGGAATTTGCATTTATTATGGGACAGAAAAATGACAGACAGGCAACTGAGATTCTTAACGGATATTCTGATTTAGGCGTTATAGAGAAAGAGCTTAAGGAACTCAGGGACTACTGGCATGGTAAACTGTCCAATTTCCAGGTAAACACTCCGAGCGAGGAATTCAACGTAATGATAAATACCTGGAACGCATTTCAATGCTTTATTACATTTATATGGTCCAGAGCGGCATCCTTTATGTATGCAGGATTGCGTAACGGATACGGGTATCGTGATACAGTACAGGATATACAGGGTATTATTCATCTTGACCCGTCCATGGCAAAAGAGAAAATCCGCTTCATGCTTTCCGCACAGGTTGATAACGGCGGCGGACTTCCTCTTGTAAAGTTTGACCATAAAGCCGGTCATGAGGATACTCCCGATGATGCATCCTATGTTCAGGCCACGGGACATCCGGCATACAGAGCCGACGACGCTCTTTGGCTGTTCCCTACAGTATATAAATACATGGCAGAGACAGGGGACAAGGAATTCCTGGACGAGATTATTCCATATGCAAACCGTGACGAGGGAACGGTATACGATCACCTTAAGAGAGCCATCAACTTCTCAATGGAGAGGCTTAGCACTCATAATATGCCTGCCGGGCTTCATGCTGACTGGAATGACTGCCTGCGTCTTGGTAAGAAGGGTGAATCGACATTTGTAGCCTTACAGCTGTATTATGCCATGTCAGTAATACATGATATAGCCATTGATAAGAAGGATGATGAATATGTGGCTTATATTGATAAGGTGAAGAATGAGCTGAAGCAGACCATAAATGAGAATTGCTGGGAGGGCGACCGTTTTATACGTGGATTTAAGGAGGACGGTCAAGTAATAGGGTCTAAGAAGGACCCTGAGGCAAGCATGTGGCTCAATCCACAGACATGGTCGGTAATCAGCGGTCTGGCCACGGAGGAACAGGCAAAGAAGGCTTTGGACAGCGTTTATCGTGAGTTAAATACTAAATACGGAGCAAGAGTCATGGCTCCTTCATATGTGGACCATGCCTTTGACGGTGCCCTTGCCATATTGTTTAATCCTTCAACCAAAGAAAACGGAGGTATATTCTCACAGCCACAGGGCTGGCTTATACTTGCAGAATCTTTTATGGGACACGGTGACCGTGCATTTGAATACTTTATGGAGACGTGTCCGGCAGCAATGAACGACCATGCGGAAATCCGTGTGATAGAGCCTTATGTTCATGGACAGTTTACAGAAAGTGTCGACAGTCCTTTCGAAGGAAGGTCCAATGTCCACTGGCTGACAGGTACGGCTTCAACGGTTATGGTTGGCTGTGTCGAAGGAATTTTGGGAATGAGACCTGATCTTTACGGCCTTAAAATTGCACCGAGTATTCCAAGCGAGTGGAAGGAGTTTACCATAGATAAGAAATTCCGTAACAAAACGCTTCGTATTCATGTAAAGAACGAGTCCGGTGCTCAGAGCGGATATAAGGAATTATATTTAAACGGTAATAAGCTGGACAGTAATTATATACCGGAAGCATTGATGAAGGAAGACAATGAAATAGTCTTAGTCATGTAATATTAAACATTTAATTGATAATAATATGCGGGGTATGATGAAGATAATCATACCTCGTTTTTAAATTGGGTGCATCTTTTTATTGCAACAAGGCCCATACTCTGTTAAAATCAGATTGTTGTATAGGGATTTAATGGGGAAGGAATTTATGGATGAAGGTGGAGTGGCAAGCATCTTGTTTAGAAAGGATGAATAATCATGAGTATGGATTGCTATATTACCGATGAGATGCGTGAAGAGTGCGGAGTCTATGGTGTTTATGATATCGAGGGTAAAGACGTGGTATCGACCATATATTACGGACTCTTTGCACTTCAACATCGAGGACAGGAAAGCTGTGGAATTGCTGTAAGTGATACCAACGGGCCTAAGGGCAAGGTGATGTCCTGCAAGGGTATGGGATTAATCAGTGAGGTATGTACCGATGAGAATATGGAGAACCTTAGAGGCAATATCGGAGTCGGGCATGTACGTTATTCGAGAACAGGAGAAAACAGCATCCATAATACCCAGCCCCTGGTCCTAAATTATTTTAAGGGCACATTATCGATAGCTCATAACGGTAGTATTATAAATACGGCTGAGCTTAGAAGAGAGCTTGAATATACCGGTGCAATCTTTCAGACGACTATTGATACGGAGGTAATTGCATATCATATAGCCAGAGAAAGGCTGACATCTAAAACGGTTGAAGAGGCCGTAGTTAAAGCCATGGGAAAACTGGTCGGTGCATATTCATTGGTTCTAATGAGCCCAAGAAAGCTTATTGGTGCACGGGATCCATTCGGATTTCATCCTCTGTGTATTGGTAAAAAGGGAAGCTCCTATATTCTGGCATCCGAAACTGCAGCGTTAAATGCTGTGGATGCTGAATTCGTAAGAGATGTACTTCCCGGAGAAGTAGTGATGATTAACAAGGAAGGGATTCATTCGGACACATCCCTTTGTACGAATAATCATGCCAGATGTATATTCGAATATATTTACTTTGCCCGTCCTGACAGTCATATCGATGGTGTCAGTGTATATAATTCAAGAATTATGGCAGGAAGAATTCTCGCACAGACTCATCCTGTGGAAGCAGATGTCGTCGTGGGAGTACCCGATTCGGGTAATGCGGCCGCATTAGGATATGCTTTGGAATCGGGGATACCGTTTGGAATGGCATTTGTTAAGAACAGCTATGTGGGAAGGACATTTATCAAACCCAAGCAGGCGGTCCGTGCCTCCGGGGTCAGAATCAAATTAAACGTTCTTCCGGAAGTGGTAGAGGGCAAGCGTGTCGTAATGATAGATGATTCCATTGTACGGGGAACCACCAGTGCAAAGATTGTTAAAATGCTTAAGAAGGCAGGGGCAACCGAGGTTCATGTAAGGATAAGCTCCTCACCCTTCCTATATCCCTGTTATTATGGAGTGGATGTGCCTACGAAGGACCAGCTAATAGCAAGAAATAATTCCATCGAGCAGATCCGCGATATGATTGGAGCGGATTCGCTGGGCTATCTTTCACTGGACCGAATAGGAGATTTAATTGGAAAAGGCATGGGATACTGTGATGCCTGCTTTACAGGTAAGTATCCTACCGAGATACCGAAGAAAGAATAAAATTAAAATCATACTTGATATTTAATAAGGAGGCTGCTGAGCTTATGTCCTTTTCAGAATGTAAGCGGACATTATCAGCAGCCTCCTATTATAATTTTAATTATGTTCACAATTGCGCTTATAAGGGGAGGTCTCTCTTTTTGAATATATTAATGCCCAGTCCGTACATTACCATAGCAATAACAATCAGGGCTATAAACTGTGGGATATATGATTCCCCACTGATAATTTTATCTGAATCAAATAGAGTAAACATAGTGAAATTCTTTAAGAAGCGGGTCTTTTCTCCAACATCGGAAATCATCTGTATGACAAGAAAGATAACAGGAAGTCCTGCACCGACCATTAATGAGCTCTTGGTGTCATTAAACAGACAGGAAGCGAAGAATCCTATTCCCGTTACTGCAAAATATAGCAGCAAGGCACCCAGATTAAGGAGCAGAAAAGTCTTAACATCCAGTTCACCGGGGAAGCTGACATTACTTAGGACTATGCCGACGATTGTACCAATTCCAATCATAATAGTCATACTTATAATAATGAACAGAGCCTGAGTTCTCGCTATTTTCCCTCTGTTATTGGGAGTAGACAATAGATATGCCATAGAACCCTTATCGACATGGGAGGCAATACATCTGTTACAGGCGATTATGGAATATATCATAGGCAGTAATAGTATTAGAAAACCGTAAAAGTAGCTCCCAATGAAATCAATAAGGCTTCCTCCTATTTCTTTAAAGCCCATGGCCGCAATCAACCCCTGAGGCATTGTTTCCAAAATTTTATTTAATGAATCCTGTGCGGAAGGGTCATACATGGTTATTATTATAGGAAGATACACCATAAGAACCGCGACGATTATTATAAATACCATAAAATTCTGTTTAATTGTAGCTTTTAATAGTGATTTACTTAACATTAGACTTCCTCCCTTCTACATGTTCGATGCACTCTGGGGCTTGTTACCGTAATAGTGCATGAATATATCCTCAAGACTGCTGATTTCCGTATTTAGGTCCAAAACAGTGTAATTATGCAGAGTCTTAATAAATTCGGACACATTACCTAATACACTGAGTTTTACTATATTATTTTCAACCTCTAAGATATCAAACCCGCTCGAATCGGCAAAATGAGATGCTGAAGCCGGAGTATCAAAGGTTACAAGATATATTTTTCTTCTTTTTTGCTTTAGGTCGTGCATATTTTCGATTGCTACAAGCTCTCCCTGTCTGATTATTCCTACACGGTCGCATGTCCGCTCGATTTCTTCAAAGCTATGGGAGGACATGAGAATTGTCTTACCCTTTTTCTTCTCCTCGAGTATCATATCGGCAAAGGTTTTTTGCATTAATGGGTCCAGTCCGCTTGTAGGCTCATCAAGAATCAGAACCTTAGGGTCATGCATAAATGCACATACAATTCCAAGCTTCTGTTTCATTCCCTTAGACATTTTTCGAATCTTACCCTTAGTGTCAAGTTCAAACAACTTTATCAGCTTATCTCTAAGAGTGGTATCAGTTAATCCACGCATTTCAGCCATAAAATTTAAGAATTCCATTCCGCTCATTCCATCGAAAAACGCAATCTCACCCGGGAGATAGCCGAGATGTTTCATAATATCTGCACTGCTTTTTGTACAGTCCAATCCGAGAATATGAGCCTCGCCCTTATCCGGTGTCAAAAAGCCCATTAGATGTCTGATGGTTGTGGTCTTACCAGCCCCGTTTGGTCCCAAATAACCAAACACTTCACCCTCCTCGATATTGAAGGTAAGGTCGAAGATGCCTTTATGATCCCCATAATCTTTGGTCAAATCTTTGATTTTTATTATGGTCATTGATGATATCCCCTTTCAATATTTTATCTATAACTACTTTACAGCCGTTAACTACAGGTACTCTTCCTTATAAAAATTCCTTTTAATCATATCAACATACTTGTCATATAACTGTATGACCTCGTTATAATCTAATTCAGTGTTTTTATCTTTTTGACTTATCAGATTTTTAAGTTGAATTTGGTTTACCACTCCCTCAGAGCACCAGGATATTAGCTGCAGCACCATATACGGGTCTACACCATCCTTGAATTTGTATACATCCAGATTATCAAAAAAATCGGTGATTCTTTCATGTGCAAGTCTTTGATTAATTAACTGAATATCCTTATAGACATCCTTCGCTGCTTCAAAAGGTGCTTTCTTTATAAAATCCCCCATGTAAGGATGTAGAATCGTCATCTTCATCTTCCTGTTTTTTATATCCTCTAAACGTTCAAAGAAATCGGTCTTATCCAAATAGGACGAGATTCTGTCCTCACCGGGGCCGTCAACCAGTTGTTTCATCATGTTGGCAGCGTATTCGTAAAGGAAAAGAAAATAATTCTTCTTAGATCCAAAATAGTAGAAGAGACTACCCTTTGAGATTCCGGCTTCCTTTACCATATCCTCTATAGAAGCCTTAGAGTAGCCATATTCACCGAATATCCTAAATCCGGCGTTCAATATGGCATGTTTTTTAGCCTCGTCCAGATTTTCAAATCTTTCGTAGATACATATCACCTCTCTTTATAACAGGGCATTGACCACTTTGGTCAATTTAATATTATCACATATGACCAAATTGGTCAATATATATTTAAGGATAATAATTGTAATTTTGAGTTTAACAACGATAAGTTATTGTGATATACTGATATCAAATGACAATCATAAACTCCATAAGGAGAAATTATATGGATATTAATATGGAATACTATAAAATATTTTATTATGTGGCTAAGGAGGGGAGCTTCACAAAGGCCGGTGAGGAGCTTTGTGTTTCACAGCCTGCCGTGAGCCAGTCAATAAAGAGTCTGGAGGAAAGCCTTGGCACAAAGCTGTTCATGAGGGTTCCTAAAGGGGTCAAGCTGACACCGGAAGGGGAAGCCTTATATTCCTATGTAAAGCGTGGCTATGAATATATCAGGCTTGGAATAGAGCAGTTCAAGAAGATGCTGGATCTTGAGCATGGTGAAATCAGAATCGGTGCCAGTGATATGACTTTGCAGTTTTATCTTCTGCCTTATCTGGAGCGTTTTCATGAGAAGTATCCCAATATTAAGGTAATAGTAACGAATGCGCCTACTCCCAGTACACTCGGACTTCTTTATGACGGAAAAATAGATTTTGGATTGGTCAGTGAGCCGTTTCAGGCAAAAGCGGGGATAAAATATAAAAGAGTAAAGAAGATTAAAGATATCTTTGTAGCCGGCAGTAAATTCAGAAATCTTAAGGGAAGGATTATGGAATACAAGGATTTGGAAAGACTACCGATCATAAGTCTGGAGCATAATACCAGTACGAGAAGATACGTTAATGATTTTCTGGAGGCAAATCATGTTATACTTAATCCGGAGTTTGAACTCGCCACCAGTGATATGATTGTTAAATTCGCGGTGAGAAATCTGGGAATCGGATGTGTGGTAAAGGATTTCGCAGATGAGGATTTAAAGAATGGTAATCTTTTTGAACTGCAGTTTAGTAACAGCATACCTGAAAGAAACATCTGTATTGTAACCAGTAAACATAATCCTATATCGGAGGCAGCCCACAGGCTTCTGGATATGCTGAATACACTATAATTTTAGGAGGAGACATGAAACGAATAGCACAATTTGAAAAAGTAAGCAGGGAAAGATTTAACAAGGATTGGTTTGGCGTGTTTTCATCTGACGCCAATCATATTTACGATGAAATAAAACTCCCTAAGAGGGCAACATCAGGTTCCGCAGGCTATGATTTTTACAGTCCTATGACATTTAGCCTTGAACCGGGAGAGACAATACTCATACCTACCGGTATTCGTGTTAGGATAGAGGACGGCTGGGTACTGAAATGCTATCCCAGGAGCGGGTTGGGCTTCAAATACCGTCTGCAGCTTAACAATACCGTTGGTATTATAGACAGTGATTATTATAATTCCGATAACGAGGGGCATATATTCTGCAAGTTGACAAATGACAGCAATGAAGGAAAAACGGTAAATATAGAAAAGGGAAGCGGCTTTATGCAGGGTATCTTCATTGAATACGGGATTACTTATGATGACGATACTGTCGATGTCAGAAATGGTGGCTTTGGAAGCACAACGTAATCGGTACCTGGTACATTCCGAAATTTGTCGAAAAATAACTATATAATTAAATACTTCTGCATAGTAGAGTGATATCACATTAATTTAATACTGTACAAATGTATAATTATGTACTATAATAGCGGTTATAAGTGGTAATTAATTGAAGGGAGACAGGGTATGGGAGATAAAGTTCAATATATTATTGCAATGACTGCGTATATTGGTGCAGTTATAGTGATTGGTTTTCGCTATGCAAGAAGAGCAAGTGAAAGCACTGCCAATTACCTGATAGGTGGAAGATCCTTAGGACCATGGGTAACAGCCATGGCTGCAGAAGCCTCTGATATGAGTGGTTGGTTACTGATGGGGCTACCCGGTGTAGCATATTGGTGTGGTTTAGGAGAAGCCATATGGACCGCAATAGGTTTACTTATCGGTACATATCTCAACTGGTTGTTTGTGGCGAAAAGACTTCGTACATATTCCCAGGTTGCAGGAAATGCTATAACAATTCCTGATTTCTTAAGTAATCGTTTTAAAGAGAATAAGAAAATCATACTTACGATTGCCGCACTTTTTATTCTGGTATTTTTCTGTGTATATGCATCCAGCTGCTTCGTTACGGTAGGAAAGCTTTTTAGCACCCTATTCGAAGCGGATTATGTATATATGATGCTCTTGGGAGCGGTTTTCGTTGTTGTGTATACTTTCATAGGTGGATTTCTCGCAGAGAGCGCATCTGATTTTATGCAGGGAATAGTGATGTTTATAACATTAGGTGTTGTTGTTATAGTTGGATTAATAAAAGTAGGGGGTATCTCTGAGGTAATAGAGAATGCCAAGGCCATACCGGGCTTCCTGGATTTCTTTGGTGTGGCAGGTCCTCAGATGGCAGATGGAGTACAACAGGTATCTGCCGGCAAACCGTTGTTTGGTGAAGCCGTAAAATATGGCCCTTTGGTCATTATATCGACCCTTTCATGGGGACTCGGATACTTTGGAATGCCTCAGGTTCTTTTGAAATTCATGGCTATAAAGAATCCTAATGAGCTTAAGATGTCCAGAAGAATTGCTACTGTATGGTGTGCTATTTCATTATTTGTGGCCGTGTTTATCGGAATAATCGGAAGAGTTTTGTATCCGGATTCATTGCTTACAAATAGTGACTCCGAAAGAATATTTATACTAATGTCCAGTAGCTTTTTCATGCCCCTGATTGCAGGACTCATAATGGCGGGAATTCTGGCGGCAACCATAAGCTCATCAGATTCATACCTTTTAATTGCGGCATCTGCATTTTCTAAGAATATTTATCATGGAATTCTTAAGAAGGATGCGTCAGATAAGCAGGTTCTGGTTATGTCCAGAGTAACATTAATCATAATTGCAATTATAGCCGCAATCATAGCACTGGATGAAAACAGCGTTATATTTAAGGTGGTATCATTTGCATGGGCAGGCTTTGGTGCGACCTTCGGACCTATTATGCTGTTTAGCCTGTTTTGGAAGAGGGTTACAAGGACCGGTGCCATTGCAGGCATGGTAACAGGAGGTGCCATGGTATTCATATGGAAGCTTCTTGTAAGACCTCTGGGAGGCATAGTTGATATATATGAGTTGTTCCCTGCATTTGTGTTATCATGCGTAGCTATCGTTATCGCATCATTATTATCCAAAGAGCCTTCAGAGGAGATACAGAAGGAATTCGAATCTGTTAAGGTATACAGGCATTATGAATAAAAATTAATTATTATAACAGGGGTTATTTAAAATATAGGAGGTTACTTATCTACTATTAAGTAAATAAGTAACCTCCTTATATGCAATAAAATGGTACTATAGTCCCAATTTATTCGACAAAATTCGAGATGTACCTGGTACACTTTATGAGGTGCTCGTTATAATATCGAGGAGAGCATCATTTTGCTCCGGCTTCATGAAGCAGAATCGAATATATTTGTTATCAAGGAATGGGAAAGTTGAGCAGTCCCTTATAAGAAATCCTTTCTTTATGGCTGATTCTATCAGCTGAGTTGAGGTAACGTTTTCATTCAGTATCTTAACAAGAACAAAATTGGCGGTAGGAGTAAAGTATTTTATATTTGGGCAGTCTGCGAGGATTGACCCTACTCTTTTACGCTCAGAGGATATTAATTTTCTGGTTTCTATAATATAATCCTCGTCAGAAAACATGATCTCACCTGCTATGGCCGCCAGAGAATTTATTGTCCATGGGTTCTTACGCTGATTCATTTCCTTGAGCAGATCTTTGTTGCCACAGATTGCATAGCCAAGCCGTAGTCCCGGGGCAGCAAAAAACTTAGATATGCCACGGAGTATGATTATATTATTATAATATTTTGTTAAGGAAACGCTGGTTATCTGATTAATGTCCTCGACAAATTCCACATAAGTCTCGTCCACCATAACGAATATCCCTTTTTTCTTGCATATATCGAGTATCCTTCGCATATCGCTTCTGGTGATGGCAGAGGAGGTGGGATTGTTGGGATTACAGATTACGAGCAGATCCACGTCCTTATCCAGTTCTTTTTCCAGGGATTCTATATCTATATTAAAATTATTCTCTTCCTCGAGTCTGTAATAAAGCGAACATCCGCCTCCCAGCGAAACCTCCCTTTCATATTCGGAATATGTTGGTCCCACAATCAGTGCTTTTTTAGGATGCTTAATCTGAATGAAAAGGGAAATTAACTCCGTAGAACCGTTCCCTACAATAATATCGTCTGTTTGGGCATTTACATATTCGGCAATTTTCTTCCTAAGGGAGGTATACTCTCTGTCGGGATAACTTCCTATGGAATCAATATGTTCACATAGGCTCTCCTTAAGCCTTGGTGAAATACCCAAAGGATTGCCATTTGCAGCAAAATTGATGATATTCTCCTTTTTTATACCGTAGATTTCTTCTATTGTTTCTAAATCACTTCCATGAAAAAGTTTACTATGTCTTATCATTGTATCCTCCTGTTCTTATATTACCTATTAGGCTTTGTAGGACTAGATTTTTTTTACATGATGCATTATAATAATTATTAGTGAGTCAAAGGATAGAATTAATTATTATTTTGTACTTATTATACATTTTTTAAGATAAAAAGCAATGATTACCATACGAGAGGTGATAAATTGAAGGAAAAGATTGAACAATTTGCACGAGGAGAATTCGAGTATGAGCTTCCTTTCCTTCGCCTTTCAGTAGAGGAAATCGATATAAGCGTGGAGGCGGGCAAACAGTTCGAGGGAAGCTTTATAATAAGTAATAACGCAGGCAGGACTATGAAGGGTATTCTTTATTCTTCAGAACGACTGCTTACATTAAGCCTTACGGCTTTTAAGGACAAAGAATGCATCGTTACATATTGCTTTGATGCCTCCCATCTTAAGCCTTCTGATATGGTAAGCGGAAGTATAACTATCCTAAGTGATTGTGGTGAAATTATATTACCATTTAGGGCAAATGTAAAGGCACCGGCCATAAGCACATCTATCGGTAAGATTAAAAATCTCTTCGAGTTCGCAAATCTGGCGAGAATGGATTGGACCGAAGCGAAAAAGGTATTCCGTTCCGAAGAGTTTGAACGGATTATTTTGAAGAATGAGGAAAAATACCATATCATTTATCGTAATCTGTTAAAAAGCATCTCTACCAGTCAAGCTTTAGAGGAATTCTTGATAGCCGTAAATAAGAAATCAAGAATTAATCTTGGTATTGATAAGACACATCTGGAATATGAAATCCAAGATGAAGATTTTATGGATAAGCTTATTCTTACCAAGGATCATTGGGGATATGCTGAAATTCGTGTAAGCACCGACGCTCCGTTTATTTTACTTGAACAGAAGTTTTTATGGGCAGACCGTTTTATTGGAAGCAATCATCAGATATCATTTGTCATTAGCTCAAAGAATCTCTCCCCCGGCAATAACTATGGTAGGATATGGATAAAAACGGTCCATCAGACTATAACTGTTGAAGTAACCTGTAAGAAGAAGAGGGAATTAAATACCGATACCCTTAACTACAGAAAAGACACAAGACTTAATTATGCCTATACCAGAAGTTATTTGAATTTTCGTATTGGCAGAATAAGTCTCGATAAATACATCCAGGATATAAAGGCATTATTTACCGGAGCTAATAATCCTGAAAATGAGACTATTATAAAATTAGTAAACATACATCTGGCCATTCTCTCGGAAAACAGAAAGATGGCAACCCAGCTATTGGAAGAATTGTCGAAGGAGGAGGCTTCGCTACGGAAGCGTTCGACCTTTGAATATTGTGCATATCTTTATTTGATGGCNCTTTTTAGGAAGGACGATGAAACCATCCGTTTCGTAACCGATACCATTAGCAGGTATTATATTAGCGGTAATTATGATTGGAGAATTCTTTGGTTTCTTCTTCTTACCGATAAGCGATACGAGAGAAACCGCAATTATAAACTGGCTGATATCAAGGAGCAGTTTGAAGCGGGATGTCGTACACCAATTCTATATTATGAGGCAATATGCGTATACAATGAGGAGCCTTATTTACTTAGGGATTTGAATGAATTTGAAATCCATGTAATGAATTATGGTATTAAGAACAATTGCCTAAACACAGATTTGGTGCTTCAATACACTTATCTAGCAGGCAGGCTTAAGAATTATGATTCCATTGTATTCAGAGGCCTCGCAAGGCTTTACAGATTGTATGAAAAGGACGAAATACTGTCGGCTATTTGCAGCTTATTGATCAAGGGCTTCAAAAAGGACAATAAGTATTTTGAATGGTACAACTATGGTGTAAAGGCACAGCTTAGAATTACCGAGCTTTATGAGTATTTCATGTACTCGGTAGATGAGAATATGATGGATCCTCTCCCTCAACCGCTGTTGTTATATTTTATTTATAACAGCAGACTGAATGACAGTAAGCGTGCTTATCTGTATGCAAATATTGTTACCAACATGAGGGAAAATGAGCAGATATACCATTTATACTATAAGAGAATAGAGGTGTTTGTCCAGGCTCAGTTGGAGGCCAAGAAAATCAGTAAAAATCTTGCGATCCTATACAGAGAATTTATGGACAAGCCCGGTTTGCATGGGTGGTTTGCAGAATATCTGCCTGATGTAATGTTTACACAGGAGATACGCTGTGATAATCCCAATATCGTCAGCGTAGTCGTGGTGCATAAGGAGCTGGAGGAAGAAGTAACGACTGCTCTTAATAACGGCAGAGCATATATACAGCTTTATACTGACAATGCCAATATCTTTCTGAATGATACCTTTGGCAACAGATATGCGGTTTCTATAAAATATAATCTGACACCTTTGCTCGACCCGGAGGAGCTCGATGTATTGGCGATGAATTATGAAAGTCACACGATGCTGCTTCTGCATCTTTTTGATCATTTTCATAGCAACAGAGTGATTAATGAGGCTTCCATTTCATTAAGGAAGTTTATTCTGAATGTACCGGGCTTTAACGAGGGATACTATACTGAGTGTCTTTTAACCTTAATTGAATATTATTATGATAATTATGATGCAGAGCTTTTGGAGCTGTATCTGTTGAAATTGGATTTATCAAAAGTAAAGGAGCCATATAGAATCAAATATCTGGAATATATGGTATTACGGGGATATTATGACAAGGCTTTGGAAGCATTAAGTTATTTTGGAACGGAAGGGATATCTATTAGCAGGCTTTTGAAACTGTGCTCCGGCTGGATATCATATTCGAAGTTGGATAAGAAGGAAGAGCTTTTGGTATCTTTATGTTACTATATTTATTCTCAGGGAAAATACGACGAGACCATTCTAAACTATTTGGTGAAATACTATAACGGTTCCATAACGGAGATGACTGCACTATGGCAATCGGCAAGAGATTTCGACATTGATAGCCGTGACCTGGAAGAAAGACTGCTATCACAGATATTATTCACTGAGAGTAATCATAATGAGAATTTTGATATATTTTTGAATTATTATGACAACGTGACTAACCATCAGCTTGTCAGAGCGTTTATAACCTATTACGCATACAGATATTTGGTACATAGTCAGCATATCGATGATAAGCTGTTTCCGATTATACGACGTGAGTTGAATTATGAAGAGAATAATCTCGGTCTGTTGGCTTGGCTTAAGCATAATGCTGAAGCTGCGAATTTTTCTGAAAATGACATTAGCTTCATTTCATATCATATTGACAGACTGGAGAGGCTAGGAATAATCCTACCGTTTTTCAAAGATTACATGAAGCATGTAAAGCTACCAAAACGCATAACGGACAGATGCTTTGTGGAATATAAGACGAACCCCAGGAAGCAGGTCTTTATACATTATCGTTTGGTTAAGGATAATGAAGATACGGAGTATATTACCGAACGCATGTCTAATATTCTGCTGGGAGTTCATGTTAAGGAATTTATGCTGTTTTATAACGAGGAGCTTCAGTACTATATAACAGAGGAATCCGAGGACGAGGTTAGTACGACAAAGATATTCACCATTAAGTGCGATTTAAAAGATACGATACCGGAGAATTCAAAATACAACCGTATTAATAAAATGCTAAAAGCACTTGTAATGCAGGATGACTCTACTCTTATTGATATGATGACGGATTATGTGGTATCTGAATATATTGTTGACGAGTGCTACGAACCGCTAGCTTGATACTACTTCAATGATAGGGAGAAATGTAATGGACAATCCTAGAAAACTAATTGTTGGATATGATCTGTGTGAGGATTATTCACAGATAAGCTGCTACAGTTATAAGACCTTTGAGCCAATACAGATATGCCCGGCTGAGGATGAGGAGAATCCTATGATTCCGACTGTTCTTTGTCAGAGGAGTGATACGGGAATCTGGTTATATGGTAATGAGGCTATCAGCTGTGCAAAGGAAGGTTCAGGGATTATTGCCGATAAATTATTACATAAGCTTAAGCACAAAGAAGAGATGACGATTCTCGGTCAACAATACAGTGCGGTATCTCTGTTGGAGAAATTCTTAAGAAAGACTCTGACGTTGATTAAAAATCATTTTCCTACGGAAACCATTACTAAGATAGTGGTTACTCTTCATGAAATGGACCCTATAGTAATTTATGGGGTTTATGAAGCTTTGTATATGCTGGGGATTGAAAAGGACCGAGCCGACATAATAAGCCATGGCAGCAGCTTCATGTATTATGCCTTAAGTCAGGAAAGAGAGCTGTGGCTTAATGATGTGGGATTATTTGATTTTAACGACGATGGATTGAGTTATTACCAAATCAGCATAAACAGAAGAGTAAGTCCCATGATTGCAGGAATGGAGAAAAAGGATTATTCGGACACCCTGAATAAATCGATTTTAAAGAAGAAGAACGTAGATGCCGCATATACCTTTGAAACCATAGCCAATACCGTCTTATACAAGCAAATCGTATCAACCTTATATTTTACGGGACGGGGTTTTGAAGGAGACTGGGCCGAAGAATCCATGAAGAGTTTATGTGTGGGGCGAAGGGTTTTCTTGGGACAGAACCTTTTTTCAAAGGGTGCCTGTTATGCTGCTAAGGAGCAGGCAGGGGATGAAAAGCTCGGTAATATTATTCTTTTAAATAATGAGATGATAGTAAGCTCAATATGGATAAGGGCTTATGTGGATGGGATTATTCAGGATGTGCTGTTATCCAATGCGGCGGTACCATGGTATGAGGTAAATAAGGAAGTAGAGGTAATCCCCTTTGAGGCCAACGATATGGAGATAATTATCCGAAATATAATGACTAAGGAAATCATCAGAGAGAGAATACCTTTACATAACCTTCCTGATAGACCTGAGCGTATGACCAGGCTGAACGTAAACGTCATGTGCCAGGACAAAACCAAATTAAAGCTAACCATTACAGATTTAGGCTTTGGAGATATTTATCCTGCTACGGGAAAGGTAGCCGAATATTTATTAGACATATAAAAGCTTAACGTAAGATAAGTGAGGATAAATCATGGGTAAACTAATTCTTTGCAGAGGAAAAAGAACCGAAAGACCATATGTTTTACAGGGTACAGGTTATAGGATATATTCCATAGAGGAGCTATGCCATTACATATATAACAATATATATTCGATAGATGAAACACTCTTCACGGATTCGCTTATAGACTGGATAGGAACCGAACTTTGCCTTCCGGAAAGGGCAGAGAAGCTTGAGATATCCCTAAGGCAGGGTGCAGACTATAAGACCCTGCTGGCAGTGGTCTTATGCAGCTCTGACTATTATTCGGAACAGGAAATTAAGAAGCTTCTGTCAGTTGTCGATGAGATAAGAGTCATGCCTGCTGTCAGACGATGGTTTATTAAGGCGAACTCATATTTAAAGAATAAACATTATGCTGAGGCAGTCGCCCAGTATGACAGACTGCTTGTATCCGATGAGGCGGTAGACTTAAGCCCAAAGGATTATGGGGATGTGCTTCACAATTTGGCCATAGCCACGCTGCATATATATGGACCTGAAAGAGCTCTGGAGTTATTTCTTAATGCATATGAGAGAAATCACAGAGAAGAGAGCCTGCTGCAGTATCTGTATACACTCTGGATAGTGGAGGGTAGGGAGTCGTTTAATGAGAAGGCTGCCAGATACAATATAAATGATGATATCAGAGAGGATATAATATTAAGAATGGAGCAATTGTCCAATGATGCCAAGTTATCAAAGGACATGGATGAGATAAATAAGCTTAGTAATTTGATGATTACCAATAAGGCTTCGGAAGCCAGAGACAGATGCAGACAAATTATCGATGGATGGATTGACGAAATAAGGAGAATATAAAATGGGATGGCTCAGAAATCTATTTATTAAGTCCGATAGTACAGATTCCAGAAAGAAAAATCTAAACAAAGAGGATCAGAGATATACAATCCGATTGAACAGCAATTCCGACCGATTGGGATTTATTAAGGAAAATTGTGAGATTATTGCTGAAAGCTATCGCCAAATTGAGGAATCGAAGATTGAATATCAGGCTGTGACATCATATCTAACCGATATTCAAAAAATAGATATGATTCCAAAGTCGCAAAGAGTGATTTTAGAGGATGCTGCAAGGAATATCATTAATCTTAACAAAGAAAGAAATCATATACGAAACAGAAAGTACGATATTACGGATATTCAGTATCGATTATTTGAACGGTATGAAATGCAGATTCCGAAGGAGCTGACTGTAATCAAGGATGCCGAAAACTATCAGGAGGATATCGAGAATGATATAAAGCGTCTGGAGGATGAGAAGCTTAGTTTTTTGGATGAAGAGGATGAAATAATTAATAAGCAGTCCTTCCTCAAAGGAATTGCAATTACCACAAGTATTGTCATAACAGTTCTCTTCATTATCTTTGCCGTACTGACAACCACAACCGGCTCCAATATGACTCTTCCGTTCTTGCTGACGATATTAATGGGAATGGGCTCAGCTCTTTATATTTTTATGGAGGCCAGGAAGAACTCCCATGATATACAGATGGTTAGAATAAAGCTGAATAAGGTTATTATGCTTACAAATAAGGTTGCGATTAAATCTGTAAATAACCGCAACTATTTAGACTATACATACAGTAAATATATGGTGGATGACTATGAACAGCTTAAGAACAGATGGGAGCAGTATGTCAAATTGAAGGACGAGAACAGAAGATTTCAAAGCAATTCAAAGCTGTTAGAATTCTATAACGACATACTCATTAAGGAGCTAAAAAAATATAACGTCGCCGATTCTGAGATATGGATTTATCAACCGACGGCCATCCTGGACGACAGAGAAATGGTTGAGGTTAGACATCGTTTAAACGTTCGCAGGCAGAAGCTGAGAGAACGCATCAAGGTGAATCAGGACCAAAAGGAAGAGGCTACCAAGGCAATAATATCTTTGGTAAAAGCATATCCGGAGAGCGAGCCGGAGGCTATACGGATACTGAAAAATTATAGAATACAACAGGAGGTCATCTTATAGAAAAAAATGGGTAAAAATAAAAATACCTTGACATAAATCGTAATATTGAATAATATAGTAGTAATATTTTAAATGATAAATGCGTTGACAAAGAGGAGTAGGTAAGCAACACTTAACAGAGAGGATCATCCACCGGCTGAAAGATGGTCAATAAGAGGTCTTACCGAAGGTCGCTTTGTAGCAGTATTTCTGAAGCCTTAAAATTGGGGTGTGTAGGAAATACCGGGAGTTCCCGTTATAGACGAATAAGGTGGCATGGCATCGCTATGTTATGCTACGAATAAAGGTGGTACCACGGTTCTTCGTCCTTTGTGTCGAAGAACTTTTTTGTTTAGAAATTTATATTTCATAATTAAGGTGATAGGAGAGATAGTAATGGAGAAAGAACTTGCAAAGACTTATAATCCCAAGGATATCGAGGAGAAGCTATATCAAAAATGGCTGGATAAGAAATACTTTCATGCCGAGGTTGATAGGAGTAAAGAGCCCTTTACAATAGTTATTCCACCGCCCAATATTACAGGTCAGCTTCACATGGGTCATGCATTGGATAATACCATACAGGATATCCTGATACGCTTTAAGAGAATGCAGGGCTACAATACTCTGTGGCAGCCCGGAACTGACCATGCCAGTATTGCGACAGAGGTTAAAATTATCGAAAAGCTGAGAGAAGAGGGAAAAGAGAAAGAGGACCTTGGCCGAGAGGGCTTCCTGGAGCGGGCTTGGAAATGGAAGGAAGAATACGGCGGGAGAATTATTAATCAGCTGATGAAGCTTGGTTCATCCTGTGATTGGGACAGAGAGAGATTTACAATGGATGAGGGCTGTAATAAAGCCGTAAACAAGGTCTTTGTTAAGCTCTATAATGAAGGATATATATATAAAGGGTCCAGAATCATTAACTGGTGCCCGATTTGTCATACCTCAATCTCAGATGCAGAGGTAGAGTATGAAGAGCGTGAAGGACATTTCTGGCATATTAAATATCCCATAGTGGGGGAAGACGGCTTTGTAGAAATCGCTACCACAAGACCCGAAACGATGCTTGGGGACACTGCGGTAGCCGTACATCCTGATGATGAAAGATATAAGCATTTGATCGGTAAGCATGTTATTTTACCGATAATGAATAAGGAGATTCCCGTAGTAGCAGATACTTATGTGGATATGGAATTCGGAACCGGTGTCGTTAAGATTACCCCTGCCCATGACCCTAATGATTTTGAGGTGGGTAAGCGGCATGAGCTTCCGGAAGTCAACGTCATGAATGATGATGCAACCATTAATGAAAACGGCGGTAAATACGCAGGGATGGACCGATATGAGGCAAGAAAGGCTATAGTTAAGGAGCTTGAAGAGCTGGGACTTTTGGTTAAGGTAGAGAGTCATTCTCATAATGTAGGTACCCATGACCGCTGCAATACTACAGTAGAGCCTATGATTAAGCCACAGTGGTTTGTTAAAATGGATGAGCTTATTAAGCCTGCCGTAAAGGCCGTAAAAACCGGTGAAATCGAGATTATTCCTGAGCGGTTCGAGAAGATGTACTTTAACTGGACCGATAATATTAGAGATTGGTGCATATCCAGACAGCTTTGGTGGGGCCATAGAATTCCGGCATATTACTGTGACAGCTGCGGTCAAACCATTGTATCCGAGGAAGAACCATCCAGATGTCATATATGCGGCAGTACAAATCTAAGACAGGACGAAGATACCCTGGACACATGGTTCTCTTCCGCATTATGGCCATTCTCAACACTTGGTTGGCCTGAAAAAACTGAGGAACTCGATTACTTCTACCCAACCAGTGTGCTGGTTACCGCATACGATATAATATTCTTCTGGGTTATCCGTATGGTTTTCTCAGGATATGCCCATATGGGCGAGAAGCCGTTTGGCAAAGTATTATTCCATGGGCTTATCAGAGATTCAGAAGGCCGTAAGATGAGTAAATCTCTTGGTAACGGTGTCGATCCTCTTGATGTGATTGACAGATACGGTGCCGATGCCCTGCGTTTTGCACTGATAACCGGAAATGCTCCCGGAAATGATATGCGCTTTTACTGGGAAAAGGTTGAGGCCGGCAGAAATTTTGCAAATAAGGTGTGGAACGCTTCCCGCTTTATTATGATGAATCTGGAGAAGGCCAATTTATCCGAGAATATAGATGAAAGCCTCTTGACACAGGCGGACCGTTGGATATTGTCTAAGTCAAATACCTTGGTAAGGGAGGCTACAGATAACCTCGAGACCTTCGAATTGGGTATTGCCGCACAGAAGATTTATGATTTTATCTGGGAGGAGTTCTGTGACTGGTATATTGAGATGGTTAAGCCCAGATTATATAATGATGAGGATAATACCAAGACAGCAGCATTATGGACCCTACAGAAGGTACTTACGAATTCCCTAAAGCTTCTTCATCCGTATATGCCGTTTGTGACCGAGGAAATTTTCTGCACACTTCAGGAAATGACGGGACTTAAGGAGAAGGATTCAATCATGATATCCATGTGGCCTGAATATAATCCGAAATGGGAATTTAAAAAGGATTCAGAGAGCATAGAGCTGATTAAGGAAGCGGTTAAGGGCATCCGTAATGTCAGATCTGAGATGAATGTTCCTCCCAGTAGGAAAGCTTCGGTTATAGTGGTATCAAATAATGAGAGAGTAAGAGAGATATTTACTGAGAGCAAATCATTTTTTGCGACCTTGGGCTTTGCCAGCGAGGTAATAGTACAGGAGGATAAGTCAGGAATAAGTGAGGATGCCGTATCTACGGTAATACCCGGTGCACAGATATATATTCCTTTTGCTGACCTTATAGATATTGACAAGGAAGTTGAACGCCTTAGCAAAGAGAAAGAGAAGCTGGAAGGAGAGCTTAAGCGCGTTAACGGAATGTTGTCGAATCCGAATTTCATCTCAAAGGCTCCTGCAAGTAAGATAGAAGAGGAAAAGGCTAAGCTTGAAAAGTATACCGACATGATGAATCAGGTTATGCAGAGGTTAGAGAGCTTAAAGAAGTAAAGAGCCTTGCAATTCACTCTCTTATCAATTAATATATNAATGAGATAATAATACCGATACATTATATTGAAAAGAGGATTTGAANTATGATAAAGGACGATTATATTAATTTTACAATTGAGAAGCAAAAGCATATAGCTCTTATCGCCCATGACAGTAAAAAGGATGAGATAATTGAGTGGGTGGAGGAGCACAAGGATATATTGAAGAATCATTTTCTTAGCGGTACAGGAACCACAGCCAAATTAATATCCGAAAAGACGGAGCTGCCTGTAAGAGCATATAACAGTGGTCCGTTAGGAGGAGATCAGCAAATCGGCGCTAAGATAGTGGAGGGAAATATAGATTTTGTCATATTCTTCTGGGATCCGTTAGAGTCCCAGCCCCATGATCCTGATGTAAAAGCTTTGCTTCGAATAGCGGCAGTCTATGACATACCTATTGCCAATAACCGAGCAACCGCTGATTTTCTGATTACATCCAGGTATATGAGCGAGGAGTATGAACGTAAGGTTATAAACTTCAATAAAGTTATCAACAGCAGACTAAAAGAGATGATTTAGGACAAATAATATAAATATAATGATTACGGGGATGTTTTTTAAAACATCCCCTTTAACATGGCAATTATTAGGTGGCATACGCTTCTTGTATTTTGTTTT
>JGI24709J26583_10000101_pt1 | contig 61355 bp, 52 predicted proteins | sample BioPla2DNA1_FD_26583 | JGI IMG/M metagenome (IMG submission 26583) | reverse complement strand
AGAATAGATGCAAGTTTTTCAACAACCAAGTGCCGTGGTCTGATATAAACAAATGTTTTAAATGGGGTGGTGAAAGGTGTTATCAATATTTAAAAAGCAAGGAGTGTGTGGCGTTATTCCAATCAGATTTGGCTCCTGCTCTCATTGCACATAATGCGATGTTAAGTATATGCAGCAAAAGAGGAAAGCGTACTGTACCGCTTCAAAACATATACTTAAGAGGAGGCAAAAAAGCTATACAGCATGATGAAATTGTCCTTGGCGTTTTACTGCCACCGTTAAAGCCCGCCTATGGCTCGAGGTCAAGTTTATGGCGGTGTTATGCAGGGACTTGGCAGCGTAATTTGTGAGGATTTAGCGATAAATGATGATGGTATTTTTGAAGCAAATACAATACTTTCTTACAAGCCATTGACAATAGAACAGCTCCCTGAAATTGTTATTGATTTTGTCGAAACAAATGATCCTTTTGGTCCGTATGGTGCAAAATGTATTGCTGAGCCTCCCGCTATTTCAGTAGCCGCAGCTGTGGCCAATGCAATATATGACGCAAGCGGATTAAGATTCGATCAGTTACCTATTACACCTGCAAGAATACAACAAAAAATGCTTAGACGAAATGCGGGGAGGTGAGGGCATGTCTAGTCATATGTTTGAGCTATCGGTAACCATTAATGGTAAAGATTATTGTGACATGATCCCGTCAGATCTCATGCTAGTTGATTATCTTCGTTCGTACAAATATTTAACTGGAACAAAAAAAGCTTGTAATTCTGGAGAATGCGGTGCTTGCACAGTCATCATAAATGGACGAGCCGTATATTCCTGCATTATGTTGGCTGTCCAAGCACATGGATGCCGAATAGAAACTATTGAAGGTTTATCTGACGGTGAAGAATTACACCCAATTCAGCAGGCCTACATAAGCGCTGGAGCTATTCAATGCGGATATTGTACTCCTGGTTTTATCATGAGCACTAAGGCTTTTCTGGACAATGAACGAGAAATTGATGAAGCAAGCATTAAAGAGGCTCTTTCCGGAAACATTTGCCGGTGCACAGGCTACCAACAAATCATAGATGCAGTTGTTTTAGCTTCCGAGAATATGGAGGAGGAAAAATGAAAGTAATGGTACCTAAAAACCTTGAGGAAGCGCTCGATATTTTAGTCGCGGATCCAAATGTAAAAATAGTCGCGGGTGGTACAGACATCCTGCCTCGTATTAATCAAGGTTTTGAAAGTTATCAAACTCTTTGCTACACCAATGATTTTCCAGAAATGAATAGTATTACAACGATGTCTGACGAACGTGTTTTTGTAGGAGCATCTATTAAGTTGGCAACGATTACTAACAAATCTTGTTTAGCATCCTATGAAGCCTTAGTAGATGCGTCCGCAAAAGTTGCCACTCCGCAAATCAGAAATCAAGGCACGATCGTTGGAAATTTATTGCAAGAGAATCGATGCAAGTTTTTCAACAACCAAGTGCCTTGGTCCGATATAAATAGATGTTTTAAATGGGGTGGTGATAGGTGTTTTCAATATTTAAAAAGCAAGGAGTGTGTGGCGTTATTCCAATCAGATTTGGCTCCTGCTCTCATTGCACATAATGCGATGTTAATTATATGCAGCAAAAGAGGAAAGCGTACTGTACCGCTTCAAAACATATACTTAAGAGGAGGCAAAAAAGCTATACAGCATGATGAAATTGTCCTTGGTGTTTTACTGCCACCGCTAAAGGGAATCGAAAGAAGTACCTATGTACGCATAACCGAGCGTCCGTCTTTTGACTTTCCATTGATTAGCTGTGCCATCCGAATGCGTCAAATTGAAGACAAGATAACCGATTGTTCAATTGTTTTTGGTTCGGCAGGTTCGATGCCGGCAATATTTGTAGACGCGCAAGATACCTTCATCGGAAGGCGTATTCATGAGCTACAGGAGCTCTCTGAAATCGTTAAGCCGAAAATATCGCGACTGATTGCTCCTTTCAAGGATACTCGTAACAATGCGTCAACGCGACGAAATATGGCGAATCTAGCCTTTGACGATGCTTTAGAAAAAATAGTGAATCGGTTTTTAGAGAATCGATAAATAATGATAATTGTCGATTTCAAGAATTTAAAGTAGTGATAGTTCAATAGAATTATAATATTTTAATATTGGAAGGAGTAGAATTATGTCAAAAAAGTATGTAGCGGAGCCTTTTCGCATCAAGATGGTCGAGCCATTGCGAATGCTAAGCAGAGAAGAAAGAGTGTCAATTATTAAAGAGGCGAATTATAATTTGTTCGCTGTCCGAGCCGAGGATGTTTATATTGACCTTTTGACCGATTCAGGGACAAATGCCATGAGTCATGATCAATGGGCGGGACTCATGCGAGGCGATGAGTCTTATGCTTGCGCCAGTAGCTATTACCGATTCATTGAGACACTAGAAGATATTTTTGGTTATGGATGGTATTGCCCTACTCATCAAGGTCGAGCGGCTGAAAAAATATTATTGCCACTTCTCTTAAAGAAAGGGAAGTTTGCCATTTCTAATATGTTTTTTGATACAACTCGTGCTCATGTTGAACTCGCTGGAGCAAGGGCCATAGATTGTGTTGTGAAGGAAGCAACGAATCCCAGTCTGCGCGCACCTTTCAAAGGCAACATGGATATTGTGAAACTTAGAGAAATAATTAAGGAGAAGGGAGCAGATAATATTGGTGCCGTTGTGATGACTGTCACTAATAATTCTGCAGGAGGACAACCTGTCTCAATTCGAAATATGGAAGACGTGTCAGAGATTTGTAAAGAGTTCAAAATTCCTCTGATCATTGATGCCGCTCGCTATGCTGAAAATGCATACTTCATTAAACGTGATGAAGCTGAGTATAAAGAAAGCAGCATGAGAGACATTGTCAAAAAACTGTTCTCATTTGCAGACTATTTTACTATGTCTGCAAAAAAAGACGGTATTGTCAATATGGGTGGGGTTATCGGTGTGAAAGATCCTGAAGACCCGTTAATTAATAATATACGTGCGGGCTGTATCAGTTATGAAGGTTTCTATACTTATGGGGGACTAAATGGCCGCGATTTGGAGGCGGTCGCTATCGGACTTAATGAAAGCCTTGATGAATCTTATCTTAATTATCGCGTTGGTCAGATGGAGTATCTTGCAGCCAGGCTCGATGAAGCAGATATTGCGTATCAAGCACCTGTTGGAGGACATGGTGTTTTTGTTGATGCCGCAGCGATGTTTCCCCATATTCCATATTATGAGTTCCCCGGACAAGTTTTGGGTGTCGAGCTATACATAGAAGCCGGAATTCGTACGAGTGAAATAGGATCGTATATGTTAGGGAATGATCCGGATACAAATGAACAATTACAGGCTACATTTGAATTTTCTAGACTTGCTATACCTCGCAGGGTCTATACTCAGGCACATCTTGATGTCGTTGCTGATGCTTTAATATCAATTAAACAAAGAGCAAATGAATGTAAACGTGGTTATCGTATCATTTGGGAACCCCCTATACTGAGGCATTTCCAGGCGCATTTAGAACCGATCATTGAATAAGCGTGACCGATTTTGGTTTTGCTGATTCATTGTAATGTAGACGAGATTTAAGCAACAAATTTAGTGATTGATTTTTTAATGGTAAACGATGACAATTGAAAGTGTGTATTCTATTTGAAGGATAACATAAAGTAAAGCAATGTAGACGCTGTGATCGACAGTGTGCTTCACTGGTTCACAGCGTCTACTTGTAATTCCGTCAAGAACAGATAACCTGTTCCTTTTGAGAGCAATTACATAATGTGAGGGATTCATATGAAAAAGCGGCTTATTGTTGCTCTTACAGGTGCTTCAGGAGCTTGTTACGGTGTAAAGCTTTTGGAACAACTATCACTCCGCGAGGATATCGAGATTCACTTAATTGTTAGCCATTGGGCTCAAAAGACTTTAGTTCTGGAGACCGGAATCAGTCTTGATACGCTGTGCCAATGTGCTGACTTCGTATATTCGGAAGAGGATCTTGCCGCCAACATCGCTAGTGGGTCGTTCAAATGCTACGGTATGGTTGTTTTGCCATGTAGCATGAAAACTTTGGCCAGCATCGCATGTGGACTTTCAAACACCCTAACGATAAGAGCTGCAGATGTAACGATTAAAGAGAGGCGACGGCTAATACTTGGGGTAAGAGAAACGCCTCTGAATGCCATACATCTGAATAATATGTTAAAGCTAGCTCAATTAGGGGTCATCATAATGCCGCCTGTTCCAGCTTTTTATTTGAAGCCGAAAAGTATTGACGACTTGATCAGTCATTATGTTACACGTGTAATAGATGTCTTGGATATTGAATCTGAAGACGTTCCACGTTGGTCAAAACCGGAGAATTTCCATGAGAATTCATAAGTGGCAATGTGGAGCCGGTAGATTTCAAGTTGAAGTCGTAGCGGTACATACTTCACACAGCATATGCATCTACTTAGGTGGTGGGGAAAAACCTCATATAGGTTGCGTCGTTTTAGCCGAGCCTAGACCGAGCTTGAGTCCACATGGAGGGCAAAGTTGCACATCTTCTGTCATTAATTTGCTTGCACATAAAGATGATATTTTTGCACGTGAATTAGCAGAATCATTGTGCTTAGCGACTGGTCTTGTCGTTTCAGTTTCAGCTGGCGTTCATGTTCACGATGCATCTATTGATGATATTGAAAATTTGACCAGTTCATTTCATGAATTGATGTCAATCGTATTAAATGACCTTTCATCGAGGCCTTGATCATTCTATTCCGTTTATATCATTTGCTCTTTTCGAAAATAGCACTTTTAAAGTAACGTGTTACCGAAGCGTAGTGGTCTTTCATTTGAAGCCTAGCCATGGCGTAATTCCTGTTCAAGTATGCTATACAGATACTCTCATGCTGTGAAATTGCAACATCTCTATGTTCATCGTTAAGAACGTATACCTTGCGCGTAAGTACTTCTAATAGTGTACTGTTATGTTTAAAAAGATTAATGAAGCGTCTATTATTTGTTAGATTGACGAGCGTTAAATGAAATTTGTTATCAAGCTCGAAATAGGCTTCATCGTCTTTGTTTGTTCGGCTCTCTTTTTGGTCAAGTACTACTTGCTGAAGTTTTTGTCCGATTCTTTCCGCGTCTATCATCTTTTCTTCAATGGAAAGCATGGCTTCATTCATCAGCATGGATACAATCTCATTAATTTCTAAAGCAAAATTGAGGTTAAAGTCCATGACACGAGCGCCTGCATTGCTGATTTCTTGGAGAAAACCATCAAAGTAGAGTCGGTTGATGGCGTCTCTAACTGGAGTTGAGCTGACTCCAAATCGTTTCCGCAGATCTTTGTTTGTGATCTTTTCGCCGAAAGAAATACGATGATGAAGTATATCACGTTTGAGCGTGTTATATATCTGATCGGCATAATTTAATTTAATAATTTCAGTTTTCACTTTTCATTAGATGTTCTGTAATGTGTTTTTATAGAAATGTAGTGTTTGTTACAAATTGTAACGAAATACACTTTTTTTTGCTTCTGTTTCAGAATTATAGTCTCAACTTGTCTAGAATGCAAATAGAATAAGCTGATTCGATGACGCGACTGTAATCAGCGGACTGTACTCGGTGTTAAAAATGTAGATAACCACTAGTGTACTTTTATTTGGATCATGTAATATACATAATAATCGATAAAAATGGGCTGTAAAAAATTATGAGAACAATCACTTCATCACAAAATCCGCTTTATAAGATGTTGTACGCGACGGCGACCTCGCCTCGAAGCGCGAAGAAGAATCAGCTTGTGCTCGTGGAAGGCCTTCGGCATGTAGTGGAGGCGCTGTGCTCCGGTGTTCATGTTCAGGCTGTCTTTTTCTCAGATGATGAGGCGGGAAGGGGCGCTTATGATACGCTCAAATCCATCTCCGTAGATGTCGATCTTGTACAATTACCGGTATCTTTGTTCAATAAAGTCTCACAAATGAAAACGTCGCAAGGCGTGATGGCGATTGCCAGACCGATGACCTTGACATTGGATGATTTCTTTTTGAACCAGCCTGATGCCGATAAGCTTCTATTTCTTGAAGATGTTCAAGATCCCGGAAACGTAGGCACCCTGATTCGTACAGCGGATGCTTTTTCATTTGATGGAGTCATTGTCTTCGGGTCAACGGCTAGCATCTGGAACCCTAAAACGTCTGCTGCGGCAATGGGATCAATATTCCATGTCCCGATTGTACAGGAAGAAGAAACTGCCAAAGTTTTGGAGAAACTTAAAGCAAAAGGTTTCGTGTGTTACGCTGCAACATTGGACGGTATTAATCTAATCGATCCTCCGGAAGACTTATCACAATCGTCTTTTGATAGAAGCACTGACACGATGCTCACGGAGCCTCGCATTGTGATTATGCTCGGAAATGAAGGAAACGGCCTTTCAAACGCTGCACTGCAACATGCTGACCGCCTTGTCCGCATACCGATGACCGGACGAGCCGAATCGCTCAATGTCGCATCAGCGGGTACCATCCTTCTTTGGGAAACTTCTCGTCGTAGAATCTAGTAGAGTATTGTTCTTGTCGCCGATCCCGTCAGAGATTTGAGAAGAATTGAAGAGGAGGCTTTCAGTCACGGATATAAATCTTTCTTCCGTCATGTCCTGGACATGATGAGAGAGGAGTAGGGCAGTAGGAACTGTGTTATTCTCGTCGTCGCTTCTTTATCTTTTTACGGTTCATATCGCGGTTCATGACAACAATGAGGAATATGCCTAAGCCTATGAGTACGGGCTGTCCCAGCGAGAGCCTTGTAGAAGACTCAGGCGTGTTGACTACCGGCAATACCTTTAGGTAGCGGACGGGCATCGTCGATTTTCCGTCAGCCTTGATATAAGTGCTGTCTCCGATTCGCGCTGTCCATCCGTCAATAATACGACCATCAGGAAGGTTGATTGAATAGCCGATGTGATAGAAGTATCTGCCGGGTTTGGCCACCGTCGTGAGCTCGCCTCCTTGGCGCCGTATACTGGTGATGACGGCTATTCCCTGTTCGCCGACGATTCCCAACGCGAGGCGACCAGCACCTAATGCAATCATTGCTATCCCTAATATTGTAAGCAGGATCCTTGGAATCGTATGTCGCCGCATCGCTACAATCCTCCAATAAATCTTCAGCGATATAATAAAGCGGGTTTGTTATCCACAGTCACATCATACTTCAAATGCTATATATACGGTACAATATGCAAGTAGTTTGTGTTGTTTATCACTTATTGTGTTACAATAGCTAAGGTCATCCCCTTTACGTCGTGTTCGGATTTGTCCTGCCCACACGCCGTTTAGGGAGTATAGGAGGATTTAAAATGGACAAAGAAACTAAGCTAGCCATCATCGAATCGTATCAAACCCATGAAGGCGATACCGGTTCTCCGGAAGTTCAAGTGGCACTTCTGACATGGCGCATCAATCACTTGACCGAGCACCTAAAGGTGCATAAGCGCGATCACCATACGCGCCGCGGTCTTCTCAAGCTTGTTGGTCAGCGACGTGCGCTTCTCGATTATCTGATAAAGAAAGATATCGAGCGCTATCGTTCCTTGATTGCGAGGCTTGGAATTAGGAAGTAAGTGTTCGGATGGCGGTCGAGTCTAAGATACATCGATCGACCGCCATATCCGCACCGATCATCGGTGAGAACAGACAGTGGGACGTAGATTGCGCCCCTCTTTCTTCAAGAAAGAGAGTCGGACTCTACACTCTATTGTCTGCATTCTCACAAGTACAATTAAACGAATTTTGGAGCGTACTAAACTTACAGTTTCGAAATATGTTGTCGAACTGCAAGTTTAGTACGCTTGGGTGTCCTTTTTGTGCGTGAAGAAACACAAAGTAAGATGACACCTCAACGTGAAACACTTCCATTCTAGTAAATGGAAGCACATGAAGAATGATTTGGAGGAATCATGAGTAAAAGAACCTATGATGTGGATTTCAACGGCATATCGCTGTCATTGGAAACAGGCGAATTAGCACAATTTGCGAACGGCTCTGTGCTTGTCAGATACGGCGACACCGTCGTATTAACAACAGTGACTGCGTCTCAAGAAGCACGTGAAGGAATCGACTTTTTTCCTTTGTCCGTTGATTATGAAGAAAAAATGTACAGCGTCGGCAAAATTCCCGGCGGTTTTTTACGCCGCGAAGGTCGTCCGACAGAGAACGCGATGCTGACGGCACGCTCAATTGATCGGCCTATCCGACCGCTTTTCCCGGCAGATCTCAGACGCGATGTCGTGGTAAACAATTTAGTCTTATCCGTCGATCACGACTGTTCGCCTCAGGTGGCTGCCTTGATCGGCACGTCAGCAGCTATCGCCATTTCAGATATTCCTTGGAATGGACCGGTCGCAGGTGTTCAGGTAGGCATCGTTGACGGCGAGATCATCGTAAATCCCACACTTGAAGAAAGAGAAGACTCGGAACTCGATCTGTTCCTAGCTGGCACCAATGACAAAATTTGTATGATCGAAGCCGGAGCGGACGAAGTTCCCGAAGACACTATGCTTGAAGCGATCGAGGAAGGTCATCGCGTCATTCAGGATGTTTGCCGGATGATCAACAGTATGTGTGACGAGATCGGAAAGCCGAAATTCGATTATTCGCCGCTTGGCGTTCCGAGCGATGTTTTCGCGCGTTGTCGTGAATCCTTTTTGCCTAAAATACGCGAAGCCGTTTTGAGCGAAGACAAAACGGTGAGGGAACAACACGTTGCTGATATTAAAGTTGACATCGCTGCCATGTTAGATGGCGAAAATCCTTCCTATAAAGAATATGCGGGTGACGTAACTTACAAACTTGAGAAAATTGCGGTGCGTGACTATCTGTTGAAGGAACATCGTCGTGTCGACGGGCGCTCGCTCAACGAAATACGTCAAATTAAGACGGACATCGATCTATTGCCGTGCGTGCACGGTTCCGCTCTTTTCCAACGCGGTCAGACGCAGGTTTTGACCATCTGCACACTGGGTACAACGGGCAATGCTCAGCGTCTCGACGGAATCGATACTCAGGAATCGAAGCGGTTTATGCACCAGTATAATTTTCCCTCATACAGCGTCGGTGAAGCGCGTCCAAACCGCTCACCCGGTCGCCGTGAGATCGGACACGGGGCATTGGCGGAGCGCGCATTTCATGCGGTATTGCCCGACGTAGAAGAGTTTCCTTACGCAATTCGTTGTGTCTCAGAAGTGCTGATGTCAAACGGATCAACGTCTCAGGCTTCCGTTTGTTCAACTTCAATGGCCTTGATGGCAGCGGGAGTTCCAATCACGAAACCTGTTGCAGGTATTTCGTCAGGACTGATAATCGATGAAGAGCAACCGGATGATTACCTCGTCTTTATGGATATTCAAGGCATTGAGGACTTCTATGGAGACATGGATTTCAAAGTTGCCGGAACATGTGATGGCATTACGGCTATTCAAGTCGACATCAAGGTAGACGGATTGACGATGGATATCATTCGCGACGCGTTTGACATGACACGAAAGGGAAGACTCGAGATTATCAATCAGCATATGAATGAGACCATCGCCGAAGCGCGTGAAGAGCTTTCTCCTTATGCGCCTAAAATTGACCAGATCGATATTCCCGCAGATAAAATCCGTGATGTCATCGGATCTGGCGGCAAAGTCATTCGTCGCATTACCGATGAGACGAACACCGAGATTGAAGTCGAAGAAGATGGCGACGTCGGGCACGTTTATATCGCGTCCCTCGATCAGGCTTCAGGTAAAAAAGCCATGGATATCATCCGCGCGATCGCTTATGATCCGGAACCGGGCACTGTCTTTGAGGGTGTTGTTACTCGACTTATGTCATTCGGCGCTTTTGTCGAAATTGCTCCAGGCAAAGAGGGGCTTGTTCATATCTCAAAAATGGCTTGGGGACATGTGAATCAAGTCGAAGATGTTGTCAGTGTCGGTGATAATGTTACTGTTGTTGTTTCCGAGATCGACGATCAAGGCCGTCTGAATCTTTCCATGCGTGACGCTACAGAAAAGCCCGATGATTATGTTGAGCCGAAGCACGATGGACGACGCGGCGGGAATGATCGTGACCGCGGTGGACGCAGTGGCGGTCGAGGTGGTCGTGACAGAGACAGCAAAGGCGGTTCACGCTATAGCCGCAGTTTCAGGAGCAATGACCGCGACGATGATGACGGATACGGTGTTAGTCGCAGTCGGCGAGATCGTCGTCCTGCCGGTGGTCGCGATTATGGCAGTGACCGATCGGCACGCCAGCGCCGTGGACAGCGAAGTGCTGACGGACGTGACCGACGCGATCGCAGCGAACCCAGATCGGAACGCAATTTTTAATTCGATCCTTGCCGATGTGTTAATCATCTGCTAGAATGCTTAAGGTCTACGGGTGGTCCGCTGCCGTTGCGTGTATGAACATCCGATTTTATGATAAAGGAGGTACGCAATATGGACTATGTCAAAGCGGTTGAACAGCCTTATTTAAGAAATTCGTACGACAACGTTAACATTGGCGACCGCGTAAATGTTCATCTCAGAATTACCGAAGGTACACGCGAGCGCATTCAGGTTTTTGAAGGCACCGTAATCGGGCGTCGTGGCGGCGGATTAAATGAAACTATGACCGTTCGCCGAGTAGCTTACGGCGTTGGTGTTGAACGTGTTCTTCCGATTCACTCGCCGAAGATCGCGAAAATTGAAATCATCAGCAAAGGTAAAGTACGTCGCGCGAAGCTTTATTATCTACGTAAACGTGTCGGTAAAGCTGCACGTGTTCGCACGAAGCTGCCTACTAAAAAGAACTAATCGTTATTAGTTGAAGAAAGCGGATTAAAGCCGTACCGACGATCAACAATAGTTGGTCAACGGCACGGCTTTTTTCAACGTAGATACTATTTTTTATCATTATGGCAAAGGCAAGGGACAGAAAAACAATCAATTGGTTTCCGGGTCACATGGCGCGCGCTACACGTGAGCTTCGTGAGATTCGCACCATGATTGACGCGATCGTCGAAGTTGCGGATGCGCGGCTTCCGCGTGCTAGTCGAAACCCCATTTTTCTCGATGATGCTCCCGATAAACCGCATCTGCTCGTGCTCTCTCACGCCGATCTCGCAGATCCTGACGCAACAAGAAAGTGGCTTGACGATTATGATCGTCAAGGAGTGACCGCACTGGCATGCAATCTTTTGAATGTGCGCGATATCGAAAGCATACGCGAACGGTTGGTTTCGTTCCACAAACCATTGCTTAAGATAGCACAGGCGCGTGGTCGCCGTTCTCGTCCGTTGCGTGTAGTCGTCGCAGGAGTACCGAATACAGGCAAATCGACGCTAATCAACCAGCTGGCGGGCAAACGTTCACGTAATGTGGCGGCGCGACCGGGAGTGACGCGAAAAATAGAATGGCTTCGATCGGGAAGTGAATTGACATTCCTTGATACACCGGGCATTCTGCCTACTCGAATTGTGGATAAGAAGGAGGGACTCGCATTGGCTGCGGCAGGGCTCATCGATGATGCGCTCTTTTCAGTTGAACAGGTCGCTTTCGCTCTCACGCAACATCTGCTAAAACATTATCCTGATCAGATGTTTGAGCGCTATGGCGTATCGCTTGAAGCCTGCGACGCTGACGTTGCTAATCTCATAAAGACTTTCAGATCCATGGCTCTCCGGATGGGATGCGTATTGTCAGATGATCAGCCGGATACGGATCGCATGTCGCGTGTCCTTCTCTCTGATTTTCGATCGGGTCGGATCGGTCGCATTACACTTGAGCATGTGTTGACCGAAATTCTTGAGGATCACGATTCATGACTTCCGAGTATCGTATTCGAATTACGGATCGTGATCTCGAACGATTTGAGAAGATGGCAGAATGGGAACGCGAATTGCGTTCGCAAGGTTTTCGTTTCATCGCCGGTGTCGATGAAGCGGGAAGAGGCCCCCTTGCCGGACCGGTTGTAGCTGCTGCCTGTATTCTTCCTCCTGACGTCAATTTGTATGGCCTCAATGACTCGAAGAAAATGACTGAAAAGCGACGAGAAGCGCTCTATAGTGAGATCAAGGAAAATGCCGTTGCGTGGTGCGTGACGATGGTCTCTGAAAAGGATATTGATCTGACGAATATCCTTGATGCCACGAAAGACGCCATGCGGCAAGCTCTACGCGGTCTTCGTCCGCAACCGGATGTGGCGTTAATAGATGCCGTTGTCCTCGAAGGTTTTGATTACCCTATTTTACCTCGCGTACAAGGAGATGCACATTCAAATGTAATTGCGGCCGCCTCGGTGTTGGCTAAGGTAACGCGTGATAATATGATGCGTAATTTCGACAAGGTTTACCCCGCATATGGGTTCGCACAGCATAAGGGATATGGCACTAAAGCTCATATCAAGGCCATTATGCGCGAAGGTCCTTGTCCGATACATCGTCTCTCATTTCTAAAAAATATCGTGCAGCCTTCTCATACAGGTTCATCAACTAACAAAACGGGAGAAAATGTGGAAAGGCACGTTGCATATGATCTAATTTCACGCGGTTTTACCATTATTGATCGCCGTTATTCACTCCCAAACATCGGGGAGATAGATCTTATTGCAAAGCATGGACAACGTATCATGATAATTGAGTGCAAGGGCAGAGGGCCTACCTCACATGTCTTCGGAGGATCGGAAGAAGCGCTGGAAGATCATCAGATACAACGCATAAAGAAGGCGTCGTCGTGTTGGCTTGATTCTCATCCTTTAGGAGATGACATGACTATTGAGTTGTACTTAGCCGCCGTAGATCTTGATGAGAAAGGCCACGTATCCTCGTTGACCTATCTACCAATCGACTCCATTTAATCTCTTTACACAACTTTTAGCTGAAAAGACGTCTTGTCATCCTGTTAAATTTTTATATTCAAGATACATGTTATGACCGGTGCATCCTCGCTGTTTAACATCAGAACGTTTGAGAGTCAGATAAGCCTAAAAACCGCACCATAGCGGCATTGTAATAGTTCCTGTCTCTATGATATGATGTAAGCATCAGTTTTTCAGGAGGCGTTTCCGATGAGACTAGATCGACACAGCAGTATTCCTTTGTACGCGCAATTACGTGAGTTGATTGTTGAACGCATTCAGGATGAGGTGTATAAGCAAGGCGAGCGTATTCCGTCTGAAATGACCTTTTGCGAAGAGCTTGATCTCTCACGTCCGACAGTGCGTCAAGCCATCGCGGAGCTGGTTTCCGACGGTATACTCGAGATCCAAAAGGGGCGCGGTACCTTTGTAGCGATAGAACCGGATCGACTCACTATTCCTCATTTTAATGCGCTGACGTTCAGTTTTCTTAATTTGTCGTCTTATGAAGACATCAATCTTCAGCCTGTTCAACATGTTGATCCGGAGGCGGAAATTGACGCGGCTTTCAAGGTGACGACTGAAAAACATCCCGGGTATTGGATGTTGCAGTGGCCCGTACTCTTTGATGAACGTGTTTATGGTTGGTGTACGTCGTACGTATCGGCGCAGGTTTTTCCCGATCTAGGTCAGAATATCGCTTCCGGGAAGCGCATGATCGACATTAAGAGCAATAAGTACGCTTATTTGCCGGTCAAAGGTTCTGTTGCTCTTATGGCTAGACCTGCAAGAAATAGGGAAGCGACTCTATTAGAAATTCCTCGCCGATCCATTGTACTAGCGGCACAGGGACAGCTTTTCGGACGCAATGGCGCTGTATGCGAATACATTCGTACTGCGCTTCGTCCCGATCTGCTTAAGCTGGAAATCAATTAGAACTCATTGTCTTAATGACATAATAAATAAGACATGGATGCGCTTCATGTGCTTATAGAAGCTTGGTTGTGCTTCTCGGCGACGAATGCGCATCCTTTCAATTGAAGCTGTGAGAATATGACTTTAATCTACAATTTTGACACGACAGCGACGTCACCGATTCTGCCTCAAGTGCTGGATCAATATGTACGATCGCTTAAAGATGAGAATCTAAATCCGTCTTCTTCGCATCAAGGCGGTCTTGATGCGGCGTCTGCCGTAACGCGTGCTCGTCGAAAGATCGCACGCGCGCTCGACGCGTCAGAACAAGCCATTATCTTTACTTCTGGAGGAACAGAGTCCACGAATCATGCGCTAAAAGGCGCTGCGTTCGCATCTGCGCGCCTTCCCAAACGATTGATTATAACGGCCGGCGAGCACGACGCGACACGACAATGTGCTGTTTTTTTAAAAGATAAGCTGGAATATGATGTCGATATCGTGCCTCTTACGACAGAAGGAACAGTAGATCATAAAGCGTTCTGTAATGCGCTTAAGAAAGCGCCTGCCGGACTTATCAGTTTCATAGCGGTGAGTAATGAAACCGGCGCCATCAATAATGTAGATAAGCTGGTTCGTTTGTCGAGACAATATGCCCCTGGCGCTTTTATTCACGCTGACATCGTTCAACTTGCTGGGAAGCTGTCATTTTCTTTTCAACGATCAGGACTCGATTTTGCGTCTCTTTCAGGACATAAATTCGGAGCACCAAAGGGAACGGGTGCGCTCCTCGTGCGCCGGGGGGCAAATCTTGTGCCTTTGATCGATGGTGGCGGCCAACAGGAAGGAAGACGCTCCGGTACGGAGAATCCTCCAGGCGCGGTTGCACTTTCCGAAGCACTTACGCTACAGTCTGAGGTCATTGAGAAACACCTTGATAAAGTGTCGTCCTTACGTGCGCTCTTTTTTGATTTGTTGAATAAAAAAGAAGTTCCTCATCGCGTGCTGTCTCCCACAGACGGATCACCTTATGTTCTGTCGATTGCATTTCCCGGAATTCGCGGCGAAACGTTGATGCACGCGTTATCGTCGGATCGAATTTTCATTAGCACCGGCTCAGCGTGCGGATCTCACCATCAAGGGAAAAACGATGTGCTTGAAGCGATGGGCTACTCGAAAGATCTTATTTTATCGTCTTGTCGAATCAGTTTCTCGCCGTTCCAGTCTGAGGATGACGTGTCGTACCTTGTAGACCGCATCGCCGAGAACTACAAGCGATACGCACTCACGATGTAAGGAACTTGCATCGACTGTATGATTCTTGCGTAGCATGCCCTTGTGCTGTTCAAGTGGCTTCATATCGCTCCCGTCGGTGTAAGAAAGCCATTGCTTCCCGAGATTAAAGACGAAACGAAATATATGGCATGAAATCATTTCAAGCGGTATAGCTGTGTGCAAGAATCAGCATTGTTTCGTGCTGCATAAGGTATGATTGAATAAGAAAGAAGGGGAGGGGAACATGTCATTCATTCCTACATCGCTTGATCAGATCGTAATGGTGCGTCTCGGAGAAATTACACTGAAAGGTTTGAATCGAGGACGTTTCATTGATTGCCTGATGCGCAGCATGCGCTGGCGTCTTCGTGATCTCGGATCTTTGGTCATCGAGCAGAAATTTTCACGGATTTACGTTCGTCCGAAAGATCCTGAAGCCTCATTTCCGATCCGAGAAGTAATCGATCGACTGTCTTGTATTTTCGGCATCGTTTCGACGAGTCCGGTCGTCGTGAGTTCAATAGATCAAGATACTTTTTTTGAGGTGTTTGATACCTATACTTCCGGCATACTCGGATTAGGCGAGGAGAAAACATTTAAGATTGAAGTTAAGCGCGCGAACAAAGAATTTCCTATATCTACGTACGATCTCTGCTGTATGCTTGGAGATCGCTTGCTGGAGCGGTATCCGGAGGAACTTGCAGTTGACGTTCATCAGCCGGATCTTACATTCTTCGTAGAGATCCGTGACCGCATTTATCTTTACTACGAAATGATTGAAGGCTCTAAGGGACTCCCGGTAGGCATGAGCGGAAAAGGGGTGCTCCTTCTGTCCGGCGGTATTGACAGTCCCGTCGCTGGCTATATGATGGCGTCGCGGGGGATGCAGCTTGTGCCGATTTATTTTCATACATTTCCTTACACGAGTCCACAGGCTCTTGAAAAAGTGAAAACACTTGCCGGACAGCTTGCGCGCTACGCCGGCAGCATGACGTTACACGTCGTCAATTTTACCGATGTGCAGCTTGAGTTAAATCGGCTGGTTCCTCCGGATATGCTGACGATCGTGATGAGGCGCGTCATGATGCGCGTTGCAGATCGCCTCGCTCCGGAAGTAAAGGCTAAATCAATCATTACCGGAGAAAGCCTTGGTCAGGTAGCAAGCCAGACCCTTGAAGCACTTGCCACAACGGATCGCGTGACGACGCATCCGGTGTTTCGACCTCTGATCGGACTCGATAAGAATGATACGATCACTCTTGCCCGAAAAATCGGCACCTATGAAACCTCGGTCCTTCCATACGAAGATTGTTGCACAGTCTTTGTGTCAAAACACCCGAAGACGCATCCTTCTTTAGTCGATGCTGACAGAGCGGAATCGGAACTCGATATCGAGAGTATCGTTGAACAGTCTCTACATAATATAGATAAAATAGACATTTTACCGCCATTCTTTATGATAGAATGACTAACGGTAATCCATTTGTATTTCAGGAGGACATTTATGCTGTACGAACATGTCAAACAAACCGATCCGGAACTTTATGACGCTCTAATCTTTGAACTGAACCGTCAGCGCAATAAAATTGAGCTGATCGCATCTGAGAACTTTGTTAGCCAAGCTGTGCTGGAAGCCCAAGGCTCCGTGCTTACGAACAAGTACGCGGAAGGCTATCCGGGACGTCGCTATTATGGCGGATGCGAGTATGTTGATATTGCGGAACAGCTTGCGATTGATCGCGCAAAGGAATTGTTTGGTGCCGATCATGCGAACGTCCAGCCTCATTCTGGTGCGCAGGCGAATACGGCCGTTTATTTTTCTATTTTGAAGCCCGGAGATAAGATATTAGGTCTCGATTTGTCGCATGGCGGGCATTTAACGCATGGCATGAAATTCAACTTCTCAGGTAAATATTTTAAGACGGCCATGTATCAAGTCGATCGCGAAACGGAACAGGTCGACTATGATCATGTACTTCAACGCGCGCGTGAAGTGCGTCCGAAACTGATCATCGCCGGAGGCAGTGCCTATCCGCGCGCGATTGATTACGAAAAATTTAGAGAAATCGCAGATGACGTCGGCGCCTTCCTGATGGTGGACATGGCACATATCGCCGGCCTTGTTGCCGCCGGACTCCATATGAATCCTGTACCGTATGCGGACTTTGTTACATCGACAACACACAAGACGCTTCGTGGACCGCGCGGCGGAATCATCCTTTGCAAACAAGCTTACGCTAAAAAGATCGATTCGGCTGTATTTCCAGGAACACAAGGCGGCCCGCTAATGCACATAATCGCATCTAAGGCTGTTGCTTTCAAAGAGGCGTCACTGCCATCATTCAAGATTTATCAGGAACAGGTTGTCAAGAATGCAAAAGCGTTAGGCGCGGCGCTGATTGAGAACGGACTTCGTCTAGTATCGGGAGGAACGGACACTCATCTTCTGTTAGTCAATCTATGCGACACAGGTGTAACCGGGAAGGAACTTCAAGATCGCCTTGATCATGTCAACATCACGACGAATAAAAATACGATCCCGTTTGAGACGCTATCCGCTTCGGTTACATCCGGGCTTCGACTCGGCACTCCCGCGGTGACGACACGCGGTATGAAAGAACCAGAGATGGAAGAGATCGCCGAATTAATTTCGAAGGCGACGTTCGACTTTGACAACAGCCGTGACACCATCGAAGAACGCGCGACCTTACTCTGCGAGCGTTTTCCGCTGTATGAAGATTATTCGATCACAACATAGTACTAACGTTATTTTCAATCAGATCATGGCAAGCGCACACGAATCATCAAGATGAATACTCATAATGAGACGACCGGCAAAAATCGAGAGTTGGATAATCTATTGAATCCAACGTCAGGCGCTACACGCTGGGAGGCACCGCTCGCCTTTCGGATGATGCCGCTGACAATGGACGATTTTGTCGGGCAGTCGCATATTTTGGACGAGGGGAAGCTGCTGTGGCGAATGATTACAGCAGATCGCCTTTCGTCGATTTTATTGTTCGGGCCGCCCGGTTCAGGGAAGACGTCACTTGCTCGCATCATTGCCAACACGACGAAGTCAAATTTTGAGCGACTGAACGCGGTAACATCAGGTGTCGCGGATATTAAGCGCGTCATTTCAGACACGGAGAATCCATTGCTGACGCCGGGAGGGCGCACAGTACTTTTCATTGATGAAATTCACCGCTTTAACAAATCTCAACAGGATGCGCTTCTCCCATCTGTCGAAAGCGGTCGTCTGATATTGATTGGCGCGACCACTGAGAATCCTTTCTTTCAGGTGAATAAGGCCTTAATTTCGCGTTCGACTGTTTTTCAGCTTTACCCTTTGACGAAAGACGACGTGAAAGAAGTGCTACGAAGGGCGCTTGCTGATGATAAACGCGGACTTGGCGGGCTCGATCTCGTGATTGATGATGAATCAATTGACCTGATTGCGGAGCTAGCCGGCGGAGACGCACGCGTTGCGCTTAACGCGCTGGAACTTGCGGTGATGACAACATCCCCCGGTTGCAGCGGCAGCATCGAAATTGACACCGCTGTCGTCATGGACTCCATGCAAAAGAAAATCGCCCGCTATGATCGCGCCGGTGAAGAGCATTACGACAACATCTCGGCGATGATCAAATCTATGCGCGGCAGCGATCCCGATGCCGCGGTCTTCTATTTTGCGCGAGCATTAAGAGCAGGGGAGGACATCCACTTCATTGCGAGACGCATCGCGATCTGCGCCGCTGAAGACGTCGGTATGGCTAACCCTCAGGTCTTGTCGATTGCGCTTGACGCTTGGCAGGCTGCGTCCATGATCGGTCTCCCGGAAGCGCGCATTCCACTTGCTCAGGCGGTGATCGCTGTTGCTACTAGCCCAAAATCGAATGCATCGTATCTAGCCATTGATAAAGCCTTGAGAGATCTGGAATCACGAGATACGGGCGATGTGCCTTTTCATCTCAGAAATGCGCCTATAAAGGGGATGGAAGAGCTCGGTTACGCTAAAGGGTATGAATATAGTCACGACTATCCCGACGCGATCTCTTCACAGACATATTTGCCGGATGAAATTGCCGATACCGTATACTACACGCCTACCGATCACGGTTACGAGAAAAAAATTAGCCAATGGATGGCGTTCGTCGATAAAAGACGCAAGACGATGCGTGCCAAAATGGAACTGAATCTACCTTTTATTTCAAATGAAAAAGAAGATGAGAATAACGAAATAGATCAAGACCAACAAAAAAACGACGATACGACATCGAAAACATAAAATTTAAGGGAAGATAACGTCATCTTCATATGGTAACTTCGGAAACTGTACTTTCAGCGTGTTCTTGCTATTATATCCTGTGGCAAACGAATGTGGGCGCATCATGCGTATCACCATGTCGCGTATAAAGGAACACCTGTATGAACGATCAGCTGGAGCAACGACTTAAAGAAGCGGAAAACATGCCGCGCGTTTATTTTGATCATGCCGCGACGACGGCGCCGCATCCTGAGGTATTAGATGTTGTGACAAGGATGCTTAACCACGTATTCGGGAATCCTTCCTCTTTCTACAAAGAGGGTCACAAGGCGTCGTACATGCTTGAGGACGCGCGTTCGAAAATTGCTTCCCTCTTGGATGTACGTAGCGATGAGATCTTTTTTACGTCATGCGGTACGGAGTCAGACAACTGGGCGCTGAAAGGTATGGCGCTTTCTTCCGCATCGAAAGGTCGCCACATCATCACGAGTAAAATCGAACATCATGCCGTCCTCCATACAGCTGAAGCTCTGGAAAAACAGGGCTATGATGTAACTTATCTTGATGTCGACCGCTTCGGCCTTATCAATCCTGATGATGTAGAAAAAGCGATCCGACAAGACACGATTCTCGTTTCCATTATGACTGCCAATAACGAAATCGGTACAGTTGAGCCGATTCGTGAGATAGGCTCTGTCTGTCGGAAGCACGGTTTACCTTTTCATTCCGATGGGGTTCAGGCATTGGGTGCAATACCGATTCGCCCACGCGAGCTGAACTGTGACATGATGTCTTTTTCCGGGCATAAGCTGTATGCGCCGAAAGGTGTAGGTATTCTTTACAAACGGAAAGGTTTGCGTCTTGCAAATTTCATGGATGGCGGAGCACAGGAGCACGGTCGCCGCGGAGGAACCGAAAATGTTGCCTATGCTGCCGGTTTTGCAAAAGCGCTCGAGCTTGCTTATGAAGCTCTTGAAAGCGAAGCAAAGCGTCAGATGCGACTACGCGATCGTTTAATTGACGGCATCATTCAACGCGTACCTCATACCAAACTCAACGGACATCCGACGAAACGTTTACCGAACAACGTCAATGTTTCTTTTGAATTCATCGAAGGGGAATCCATTCTATTACTCCTCGATGCGCTCGGATTTTCCTGTTCAAGCGGATCTGCCTGCACATCATCATCACTTGACCCGTCACATGTTTTGCTTGCAATAGGCATGCCTCCGGAGGTTGCGCACGGATCTCTCCGTGTGACACTCGGACGATCTTCAACCGATGAGGAAGTGGATCGTTTTCTTGAAGTGATACCGCTTGTTGTCGAGAGGTTGCGTGTGATGTCACCCCTCTGGGAAGATTATCAGCAGGGACGCTTAGCCTCGTTAATTCCGGAAGAGGGCGGGAAGGACGTTACTATCTTAGGAGGATATGGTTTAAGTTGATTATTATTAATCAACAGTTTGTTATAACGCATAAAATAACATAGACGTTTTTATTACGTAAGGAAGGATGACAGAAGAACAGCATGGAATATAGCAAGAAAGTACTCGATCACTTCATGAATCCACGTAATATGGGTGAAATCGAGGACGCGACCGCGACGGGAACGGTAGGGAATCCAATTTGCGGAGACATCATGAAGATGTATCTTAAAATTGAGGACAACGTTATTGTCGATGCTAAATTTAAAACATTTGGCTGCGGGTCGGCGATCGCAACCTCCAGCATGGCTACCGAATTGATCATCGGTAAAACGACAGATGAGGCTCTTGTGCTGACAAACAGAGCCGTGGCCGATGCTCTGGACGGCCTCCCTCCCGTTAAAATGCATTGTTCTGTGTTGGCGGAGCAAGCCGTTAAAAAAGCGCTCTATGATTATTATCAGCGCGAAGGGCTGATGACACCGGAACGCAAAGAGATGTTTAAAATCCTTGAAGAGGATGAATCTTAAACATAAATATGTATAAAAATACAACTAAATCGTGCGATCAATGTTAATTCGTGAAAAGGCGCTTTTTACAGCACGGCATATATCTTTTTTTATGAAAGCAAGCTAGAGGACAGAGATGTCCTCTGTTGCTATAATAAGTGAGCAATTGCGGTGCATAGTCATGACAACCGCACTGAAAGGACGTTATATGAACGAACAGAATCAAGAAACTGTGCTCGATCCTAAAGATCGTAAACCGTTGGAAGAACTACGTAAACAACTGACATTCTCTTTTAAAAATCTCTGGAATCCTGAAAATCAAGAAGAAATGAATGCCGTCATGGCGTTCTGTGAAGATTATAAAGTTGCCCTCAATAAAGGGAAGACGGAGCGTAAATTTGTGATGTTCGCAGTGGATCTTCTTGAGAAGAACGGTTTTCGCGCGTTCAATCCGGATGAACAACTCGCAGCAGGAGATCGAGTGTACGATTCAGTGCAGGGTAAAGGCTTGATCGCTGCCGTCATTGGCTCGGACTCGCCGGATAAAGGATTCAACATGATCGGATCACATGTTGATTCACCACGCCTTGATCTAAAACCGAATCCTCTTTATGAAACAGATGATTTAGCCTTTTTAAAAACACATTACTACGGCGGCATCAAAAAATACCTGTGGGTAGCGATTCCGCTAGCGCTTCACGGTTTTGTGACACTCAACGACGGATCGACGATAAATATTTCCATTGGAGATAAGGATGAGGATCCGGTCTTTTATATTTCAGATCTGCTTGTCCATCTGGCCAGTGATTACATGCAGAAAAAAGCGTCGGAAGTTGTAGCAGGCGAGGAGTTAAACGTTCTTGTCGGAGGGATTCCGATAACAAATGATGAAGATGTAAAAGAACGCTTTAAACTTGGTATATTGAAGCTTCTTTATGATCAGTACGGTATTGTCGAACGAAATCTTTTGACCGCGGAGATTGAGATTGTTCCTGCTGTGAAGGCACGTGACGTCGGGTTTGACCGCGCGTTTGTCGGCGGCTACGGACAGGATGATCGCGTCTGCGCGTACACTTCGCTTCGCGCGCTGATCGATATAAATCAGCCTATACGACGTACTGCTTTGTGTGTTTTTTACGATAAGGAGGAAATCGGTTCGAGTGGAGTCACGGGAGCTCGTTCTCAACTCTATCTGTCCGTTCAAAAACGTATCGTGCGTTCGATGCTTAACCGCGAACCTTCTGCGTTTGAATTAATTGACAATATTGAAAATTCCGTCATGTTATCCTCGGATGTGGCAGCAGCCTATGATCCGACGTACGCGTCAGTATTCGATCCGCGCAACAGCACTTATGCCGGACGCGGTATCGCGATTGTTAAGTATGTTGGCCGTGGAGGCAAGGGCAATACATCTGACGCCAGCGCTGAATATTTTGATGAAGTAACGAAGCTTCTTGATAAAAACAATATTCCATGGCAGACAGGTGAACTGGGTCGAGTTGATCAAGGTGGCGGCGGTACCGTTGCTATGTTTCAGGCCGATTTTGGGATTACGGTCATTGACTGCGGTGTACCTATCCTATCTATGCACTCGTGCTTTGAAGTAGCGAGCAAAATCGATATTTACATGGCTTACAAAGCCTATAATGTTTTCTTAAAGCAGATGCGCGTCGAGGACTGAATGTCTTTGACATCATCATAAAAACGACAAACAGGGGAACAATAGATGAAAAAACTTGGGATTCAGGATTTAACAGTGCGTGACGGCAATCAGTCCATTCTCGCAACGCGAATGACTCGTCAGCACATTATGGAGCTTGCAGCTGTTCTGGACAAGGTCGGCTTCTACTCCATGGAAGTCTGGGGCGGCGCTACCTTTGACTCGGCGTATCGTTTCCTCAAAGAAAGTTCATGGGAAATTCTTCGCGATATCCGAAAAGCGGCGCCCAACACAAAATTGTCTATGTTGTTACGCGGGCAGAATATTGTCGGTTATCAGCATTATGACAACGACATTCTGGAGCGTTTCATCCGTCTAACACTTGAAAACGGTATTAATATTATTCGCATTTTTGACGCGCTGAATGATCCCGATAATATGCGCAATGCTATTGCCTTTACGAAAAAATATGGCGGACATGTACAGGCAGCGATCGCTTACACGGTAAGTCCTGTTCACAGTAACGAATTCTACGCCCAACTTGTTAAAACGTATGAATCAATGGGCGCTGATTCGATATGTATCAAAGACATGTCCGGCATCATTACACCGAAGAACGCCTATGAACTTGTCTCCGCGATTAAAGAGTCGTCGGATCTTCCACTCAACCTACACTCACATACGACGGCGAACGCAACGGCGCTCGTAATGGAGGAGGCGATGAAAGCCGGTGTCGATGTTGTTGACGGCTGTATTTCACCGTTTTCAGGCGGTACATCACATTTGGCGGTCGAGACATTGCTTGAAGCGGCAAAATTGACTGATAGAGAGACTGATCTCAATATGGACGCCTTGAACGAAGCTTACGAACTTGCTAATTCAATCGTTAACTATTACATCGAATCCGGTGATCTTCGTGTGCGCTCACTCATTCCCAATCCGAAAATCCTGACGTATCAAGTCCCAGGCGGGATGCTCTCCAACCTTATAAGCCAGATGGAACAGCAAGGTGCGGCCAATCGTATGAATGAAGTTCTCAAAGAGATACCGTATGTTCGGGAAGATATGGGTTATCCGCCGCTCGTCACGCCGCTTTCACAGATGGTCGGAACACAAGCCGTTTTAAACGTGCTCATGGGCGAGCGCTATAAGATGATACCTACCGAGATCAAAAACTACGTTCAGGGTCTTTATGGAAAGTTTCCTGCTGATCCTGATCCCGATATCGTCGAGAAGGTTATGACTCAGATCATAGATAAAAAAACACCTGTCCCGCCGGAAGATCTGCCGTTTGTTTATGATAAGAACAGAAAAGTGTTAGCTGATTTTCTTGGAAGGGAACCGGAAGAAGAAGAAGTCGTTGCATACTCCATTTTCCCGGAACCGGTGAAAGGCTATTACGATGAAAAAGAGCTCGGTAAAAATGCGAACGATACGAATATGAAACAGGAAAACGCACCTGCTTCCGCACCGGCGGTTGAACAGGCGTCCACATCTACTGATGTTGCTGCTGTTAAACCTGATACGGCAACATCCGATGCGTATGATCCTAATACTGTATACGATGTGAATGTCGATGGGACGACGTACCGATTGACGATTCTGAGCTAAAGTCGTAAGAATTATTAAAGAGTAAATTTAAGAAGAGGACGCCAGCGAGAATTACTCGCCGGCATTCTCTTCTTTTTCATTTATAGAAGGACGCTCTAAAGCAAGCGGATTTTTCTCTACAGCCTCGTGCAATGCCCGTTGATTGATGTGCGTATAAATCTCTGTTGTGGCAACAGAGGCATGTCCGAGAATCGTCTGAAGACTCCTTAAATCAACTTCTCCATACTGATACATTAAGGTTGCCGCCGTGTGGCGGAGTTTATGTGTCGAGTAGCGGCGGCTGTCGATGCCGGCTTCGCGTAAGTATTTCTTGATGACGTTCTCGACTGCGCGAGGGGAGAGGCGCGTCCCGATGCGCGACACGAAAAGTGCCTCTTTGTGTTCCGCTTTAGGCTTTATGCGGTCGGGAAGGTAGTTGCGCAGCGCTGCGATGCAGGCGCCGTTTAGGTAGATGGTTCGCTCTTTACCGCCCTTTCCGAGCACAGTTAATGTGTCTTCTCGCCAGTCTGCGAGATTGATTCCGCAAAGCTCCGACAAGCGCATCCCGCAATTGAGAAAAAGTGTGAGGATAGCGTAATCGCGCGTCGAGAGTTTACATTCTCCTTCTGAAGCGGCGTTCAGAAGATCCCTACTTTCCTCCAAAGAGAGATAGCGCGGCAGCCTTTTCAGTATTTTCGGACGTTCCAGATGAGCGGCGATGTTCTCTTCTAGCACATGTGCTTTCGTTGTGAGGTAATCAAAGAAGCTCCTTAGCGATGAAGTGCGTCTTGCGCGGGTTGCCGGCGCGTTTTTTCTGGTGACGGCAAGCCACGTAATGTAGCTGTATAAATCCGATAGCTGAAGGGATCGCAACATTTTGTCGTCAACTACTGAAATGTCGATCTCTTCCCACGCTTCATCTTCCGGTTGCAATGAACGATTATCAGCCATTAGGAAGCGAAAAAAGAGGACAATATCATAGCGATATTGGCGTGCCGTGCCCTCGGAGCGACCTAAAATCGCTTGAAGATAGCCGATAAACTCGTCAAGACGCGGGAAAGTATCGATTGGATGCTTCTTATTCTCCATCATTTGTTCAATTGACAAGACAGTCTCCTTTCCTTTGAATGTAGTTTAACATCTAAGGCAATGTTTTTCTTTCAAAAACATCTATCACGACATAGTAAGCAATAATTGATCTCAAAGAACTTTCAAGCAGAAGGGAAGAGGAGTATGAAGACATTTCGTGTAGGGGTAGTAGGTGCAACCGGTTACGTGGGGCAGTGTTTTATCTCGCTTCTTTCGGGTCATCCGTGGTTTCAGATATCGTTATTGATGGCATCGGAGCGTTCGGCAGGGAAGACGTACCAAGATGCGGTCGAGGGGAGATGGCAGCTTGATGAGCCTATCCCTGAGGAAATCGCTTCAATGCGCGTCCATAATTCCAATGATCTCGATAGACTCGTAAATGAGGTCGATTTTATTTTTTGTGCCGTCGATATGAAAAAGGACGCGTTGATTCAATTGGAAGAATCGATTGCCAAACTGGAAATCCCGGTTATATCTAATAATTCAGCCAATCGTTGGACACCGGATGTGCCCCTCATTATCCCGGAGATCAATCCTGATCATACGGCTCTGATTGAAGTGCAGCGCAAGCGTCTCAACACGAAGTACGGTTTCATCGCCGTCAAACCGAATTGTTCCATTCAAAGCTATGTTCCGCCTCTGACGCCGCTTTTGGAGTACGGCTTGGAAGAAGTGCTCGTCGCGACGTATCAAGCCGTTTCAGGAGCCGGAAAAAGACTTCGTGACTGGCCTGAAATGCATGCGAACGTGATTCCCTTTATCGGCGGTGAGGAAGAAAAGAGTGAGAAAGAACCGCTGAAGGTGTGGGGAAAACTCGGTAAAGGACGCATTGAACTTGCCGAAAAGCCTGTTATTTCAGCACAGTGTTATCGCGTGGCGGTTGAACACGGTCATACGGCGGCTGTTTTTGTACGGTTTAAGCATGCTATTGATGAAGCGGACATCTTGGAGCATTGGCAACAATTTACAAGTGAAGTCGAAAAGGCGAATCTGCCATCTGCACCAAGCCCCATGCTTCGTTACTTTGAAGAAAACGACCGCCCGCAGCCGCGATGCGATGTGATGTTAGGTAAGGGGATGGGTATTGCAATCGGAAGATTGCGCAAGGATCCCATATTTGACTACAAATTCGCTTGTCTCTCGCACAATCTGATCCGAGGCGCAGCCGGCGGCTCCATTCTGACAGCCGAGCTGCTCGTCCATCAAGGGTATCTTGAATAATATTGTTTCGATTGCTGATGTACGCTCTAGCGATATTGAAAAAGCACTGATATCCGAAATTGATGATGTCGAAGATGCCTTGCTCGTCGAAGTGGCAGTACGTTTCAAGGCTGATCTAATTCTTACAAGAAACACAAAAGATTTTGTAAAATCATCGATTAAAGCGATGACTCCCAGTCAATTTCTATCTCTATAGCCAGAATATTGCCAGTGACAGCTCAACAATAATATCGATCTTCTTTTTGTTAATGTAACGGATGATTTTGAATGGGAGGGGAGGATGTGAGAAAATTGGCATTTTATTATGTTGTCCAGTCGAGTTATGGTTTTCATTAGCTTATAAGACAGAGATTGTACTTCGTAAAATAGAAATTTTACGAAGTTGGGCGGAGTTCTTCTTAGCTTTTTGATGAATTGGGCGTGTCAGCTCCTTTAGTGCAGTTATTTTGATGTTCCGTATGGTTCACTCTCTTCAAATGATACAGTTGATGTGGAATCGCTAAAACTGCTGTCCCATCCGAATATCTTTGAAAACTCTGCGACGTCCTTAAATGGATTATAAATGATTGCGAGAATTACAATTAGGATAACGATCATTAAGACTGTTAACAGATCGCGTAACAATCTTTGATTGCGTTCCATCTGATATTTGCGTTTCACTTTACTGTATGTGGTATAACCCTTCAGCTTATACATACGGTGCCCGAATTTCTTCTCGTTCTCATATCCGCGTTGCGTTGGTTCTAATCCAGCGTATACGATTCGATCAGTACGTCGTTTTGGATCCGCTCCTTTGAAATCAATTTGTGTAGGTTTTCGCTTGCGACGCCCAAATGAAGAAAATCGCGTCGCTAAATCTCCTGAAGCGCGATGACGTTCATTTTGATAATCGTGAGACGTATTGTCATACGAATCGTACATTAATTGGAAACTCCTTTTTACGCATTAGCTTGAGTTTTTCAATAGCGTCTATTTGCTGATTATTTTACCATAGGCCTTGGTGCACTGTTTTGGTGGTCACATTTTAGTGTTTAAGTGCTTTCGAAAGTCTGTGTGTACAGATTTACAGTTGTAGTCTTATATTAATCAATAATGTAAATTTAATTAATTTTCAAATCTTCTTGATCATGTATGGTTCGTCTGGTAAGCTTACATTAGCAAACAAATGTTCGGTTGAGATATTGTCCATTAACCCGAACAGTTATTCGAACAAACGTTCTGTTTGTAAAATGGGCATTTTTGAGGTGATGCGATTATGTCACAACAGGTGCAAAAATCGAGAACAAAAGCCAGTGAAACACAAGCAGCTATTTTTCGTTTTATCGTCCGTTACATTTCGGAACATGCGTTTTCGCCAAGCATTCGTGAAATTGGACGCGGTGTGGGCATAGCTTCGACGTCTACAGTACATCATCATTTAAAAAAACTTGAAGAAGAGGGTCTTCTCGAAATGAGATCCGGCAAAAGACGCGCTATCCGCGTGACCTCGCACCATACATCTGTTCCGGTTCAAGTGCCTCTTATCGGCCGTGTCGCCGCTGGAAAACCGGTATTTGCTTCTGAAAACATCGAAAAGTACGTTGCTTTTCCCTTCAATCGAACGACAACGCCCGGCGACTATTTCGCTTTACGGGTACAAGGCGACAGTATGATTGATGCTGCCATTTTGGATGGAGACATTGTCATTGTCGAAAAGACGACAATCGTTCAAGACGGCGATATAGTTGTAGCTCTTCTTGACGACGAGGCAACCGTTAAAACGCTCAAATATGACACGTCGGGACGAGCATATCTACATCCGGAGAACAGTCTCTATGAGGACATCCCATTTGATCGTGAATCTTCACAAATTTTGGGCGCAGTTTGCGGACTGATTCGAAAATCCTTTTAGCAGATAATAATGGTTTCTGATCTTAATCTGTACCGCTTTTTTCCTTACCTTCATTTCCTGCTCCGCTTATTATTGGAGCATTCCTCTGAACATGCTCTGAAAAGGATACACAGATACTGTTCTTTGAATCAAGCCGATTCTTTGCTTTTATGTCTCGCAATACCTTTTGATATCAGTGATAGTTGATCGGTGTTGACACAACACTCGCATAAGAGCGTCGTGGAACGTTGCGTCGTCCAGGTCGTTGTGTATCACCAAAAATGATATGTACTTCCGCGTGCGGCCGAATGCAAACAATGGATGATTTATAGAGCAGCTGTTGTACACCTCGTGCCGCGACGACAAGCGACTCCTGATCAAAGCCAATGATCAGACCTTCGAGGATCGTTTGATCAAAAAGCTGTATGACAACCGTAATCTTTTCTCTTCGACAATGGTTAAGAAAAGATTCCTGAATTCTAAAGGGTCGATTGTTCATTACCGCCCCTTCCCTATCGTTAACATATTTCGTTGTTCTGTTTTCCACAATAATTCCCCCTCTTACCCGTTAAAGAAGATCCAAATCTTCATTACGGCAGGCTGACATTTTCTCATTTCATTCGCCTAATTCTCGGCAATGATAAAACACCGTTATGCCAGCACTTTTCTACGTTTTTAACCTCATTATCGACACATATAAGCAACCTTATCAAGAGCCTCAAGTGGACGTATTTCACTTTCTGTGAATAAATGAGGTTCTCACAGGATAAATAAGAAAACGTTTAAAATTTTTGCTTTCATCAAAAAAGAGTTAAATCTTGATATTTAAATAGGATAATTAACATTCAAGGACAAGTTTAGTCATGTCTCGACGCTTCCGAAGCCAGGTTTGTTGCCTTTTGGCGTAGCGCCGCGTCGATTTTTGAATTTCGTCAAGAGCCTCTTCTTCAGAGCATTTTCCAAGAACGACATCGATCGATTCACGGTAGCCGATCCCTCTAAAAGCCGGACAATCTACGTAATTTGTCCATTTATCCATCAACGCGCGTGTTTCATCAATGAGTCCTTGTTCAAACATTATCGCTGTTCGTTTATTTACACGTTCATAGAGCGCTGAACGGGGCTCTATGTCCAAATGAAAAGCAGCGAAAGAAAATAGCGGGCCGCGACGACGAGAAAGACGGTTTATTTCACTTTTTGTCTTGCCGGTTTCAATATACATCTCAAAAAAACGAGCGATACGGCGCCGATCAGTGGGCGCAATGGCATCCGCCGATTCCGGATCTAATGAATGAAGTTTTTGCCAGGCATTCTGTAAGCCGATAGTATCAATCCTGTTTTTAACCTTTTGTCGAAGATTCGGATCAGTACGCTCCGGTGTAAAAAGAAGACCATCAAGTAAAGCGGAAACGTATTGTACACTCCCGCCGCAGACGAGCGGTTTCTTACCATCTGAAATCAACTGATCAAGGACACGTTCCGTCTCTTTGATGTATGAGGCGACGCTGTAGGACTCATAAGGATCTAAGATATCTATCATGTGATGAGGAACGTGTGTTTGATCTTCAATTGTCGGTTTAGCCGTACCGATGTCAAAGCCGCGATAAATCTGCATGGCATCTGCCGAAACGATCTCGTACCCGTAGCGTGTAGCCAGCGACATCGCTAATGACGATTTTCCTGTAGCTGTCGGCCCTGTCAAAACAGGGATCGTCTGGTTTGCTTCGTTAGCTTCGAGACACGACTCAATGAATACTTTTTCTAACGCTTCACGATCGCTTACACGTATCTCAGAAATCAGATGGACAGAGCCCTGATCGTTCATCCTACGATTCTCCCAAACTTTTTCTCGATCTCCGTTTTGCTCAGGCGGAGAATGACGGGACGACCGTGCGGACAATGGTAAGGGTTTTCTAATATTAAAAGCTGCTCTAACAGCAAATGAATTTCCTCTTTTGACAGTCGGTCATTCGCCTTAACGGCTGCTTTGCATGCCATGTTATAAAAGACAGTTGTGTCGTCGGGCAATGTTCCGGTCTGCTGGGCTGATTCGAGCGCATCGAGTGCCTCGCGAAACGCATCACGCGCGTTTAGTCCGGCAAAGGGTCCCTTTCCTGTGTTGGGGACAGATCTTATGACAACCGATCGTTCACCAAAAGGCTCGTACTCAAAGCCGAGATCGCAAAACCACGCTTGCTCTTCTTCAAGGAGTGCGCGTTCCCCTTCAGTTATATCAACGCGGACTGGTACGAGCAGGAGTTGTCCCGAAGGACGATTCTGCAGACTTGTTTTACGTCGTTTCAACAACTGTTCGTATAGAATACGTTCATGAGCGGCATGTTGATCAATGATGAGAAATTCCTGATGAGCACGATCTTCAAGCAGTATGTACGTATCGAACAGGGTGCCGATTAATTGAGTGTTGCGTAACGTTTCAACACGTAGAGTATCGACGTTCAAAGAAGATACTTTTTGATCATCAACGCCGGTTGGAGGTACATGATTTTCACCATTTCTTGTTGAGACAAAGGATCCAAGATGATTTGAGTCGCCTTCGGCACGGACGGAAACAGGCGTTTTAATAGGATCATCCGAAACACTTCTGATGTCCGTATAGGCGATCTGACGTTCTAAAAGCATGGAGTGAGTTGTGTCGTGCAAGCGTTCATCAGATTCTTTTGATGAAAGACCAAAAATGCTTTTTGTAAATGGTTTAATTGGCGGCGATAATGTTTTTGGTATATCAGGATGGATGCCTGTTATATCTTTCGAGTGATCGTCGCGTATTCCGTCCTGAGAAAACGCTCGCGCGCCTCCAGTCGGCGAAACAATGCCTCCTCCTTGTTCAAAAGCGCTACGAAGTGCCCGATAGACGGCTTGAAAGACTTTACGATGATCCCAGAAGCGTACATCCAGCTTTTGAGGGTGAACGTTGACATCCACAAGATTCCCGGGAAGCGTAAGATTTATAACGAGTTGTGGAAAACGACCTTTCATAAACCACGTTTTTGAAGCTTCGTCGGCGGCAGCACGCAAAGTTCCGGAGGTGATAACGCGACCGTTGACAATAAAGATCTGCTTTGAGCGGTTTCCGCGTCCTCCTTCAGGTTTCGTTACAAATCCTTCAACACGAACGGGCGAACTGTCAGGAGAGGTTACGGGAATCATCATGTCGGCAGTTTCTTTTCCGAAGACGGCGTGGATAGCCGATAGAAGATCTCCATCTCCCGGTGTGTGCAATAACTCACGCGATTTAGGACCTCTCTCCTCTAATCGAAAAGAAACGTCCGGACGTGCAAGTGCTATATGGCCTACAACATCAGCAACAGCACCGGCCTCAGCCGAATCTCTCTTCAGAAATTTATAACGAGCAGGTGTGTTAAAGAAGAGATCACGACAAACGATCGTTGTTCCCTCACGCATTCCGCAAGGCCCGTGTTCTGTTACTCTACCACCCTCGGAGACGATTCTTGTGCCTTCTCTTGCATCGTTTGCGCGCGTGCGAAGCTCTAATCGAGAAACGGACGCTATGGATGGCAGTGCTTCACCGCGAAACCCTAAAGTAGAAAGCGATGTCAAGTCATGAATTGTATTCAGTTTGCTCGTTGCATGACTCTCTAAGGCCATGCGGGCGTCTTCGGGAGACATGCCGAAGCCGTCATCCGTGCAGGATAAAAAGCGAATACCGCCATGTTCAATTACGATGTGAATGATGGATGCGCCGGCGTCGAGTGCATTATCGATGAGTTCCTTTGCGACGGATGCAGGTCTTTCAATAACTTCACCGGCAGCGATGTGATTGATGGTCTGCGGATCAAGTCGACGAATTTTCGACGTGGATAATATAGATGTTGTGTCGAATGTGTCGTCGTATTTACCGCTCTTAATACGGTGCGTTTCATTATTGTTCACACTCTGGTGATTCATCTCGAATCGCTTCCTTTCTTATAGACGGTCTTTGTTTCATTTGAATTATATAGAATCTGTGCGGATACTGTACTACAATTCCTATCTTGATGCTTCTCGGAGATCTTTTTAAAAACGCTTAGCCTTATATATATTTATAAGATAAAGCAATATGTTAATGACGTCTCTCTTTTATATCCTTGTTAATTTTTTGCATCTCCTTCGCCTTGTTGGCGATCATGGCGTTCGGCAAGCGCTTTCAGATCGATAAGCATGCCGAACGCGTCTACAGGGCGAAGTATATCAACATCCGTTTCTCGAAGACGTTGTACAATGTCATTTGCTGTGCGAACTGACTGCGCTTTCGAAAATAAATCTTGCTGTCCGTCCATCTGACGTGATGTTTGGCGCACTACCTTACGGCGGTGGCGTCGGCTTTTCTCAAGTTGTTCCATAATTTCGGAGGCCCTCAAGACAACAGAATCTGGAACACCGGCTAGTCGAGCGACTTCGATACCGTAGCTGTCATCCGTTCCGCCGTCACGGATCACATGCAGGAAGATAATTTCGCCTTTATCTTTTGCTACATCTACATGGCAGTTGAATGTACCCGGCAATTGACTGCCGAGATCAATCAATTCATGGTAATGCGTCGCAAAAAGCGCACGTGCGCCTAAAAGCATGGGATCCGCGATGTACTCAATAACAGACCATGCGATCGAAAGTCCATCGGCTGTCCCCGTTCCTCTCCCGACTTCATCCAAGATGAGAAGGCTTCGTACCGTAGCATTATTCAAAATCGATGCAACTTCAGACATTTCAACCATGAAGGTAGATTGTCCGGCTCCGAGATCATCGGAAGCGCCGACCCTCGTCATGATGCGGTCAACAATGCCTATTTCGGCCGATTCCGCAGGCACAAAACTACCGATCTGTGCTAATAGAACAATAAGAGCAGTTTGACGCATATAAGTCGATTTGCCGGACATATTTGGTCCGGTGAGGATCATGAGACGGCGTTCGTCCCCATCCATATTAAGATCATTCGCGACAAAATCCTGCCCCTGTGACATCATCAGTTCAACTACAGGGTGTCGACCTTTCTTGATATTAAGACGACGATCAGAAGTAAGCGTTGGGCGACAATAACGCTGACGTTCAGCCGTCTCCGCTAAAGAGAGCAGGACATCTAGCATAGCGAGCGCGCGTGCGGTCGACTGAAGTGGCGCCAGCGATGACGTTACAGTCGAACGGATGTCTGAAAATAGCTCGTACTCTAAGGACTTGCGTCGTTGTTCGGCTCCGACTATTTTCGATTCGAGTTCTTTGAGTTCCGGTGTGGCAAAACGCTCAGAATTGGCGAGTGTCTGCAAACGCTGAAAATGATCCGGTGTTTTTGAAAGTTGACTTTTTGTGATATCAAAATAATAGCCGAAAACACGGTTATAGCCGATTTTCAGATTCCTGATGCCGGTGGTCTCGCGCTCTTTTGCTTCAAGCGATAGAATATAATCTTTGCCGTGCAGCGAGACATCCAGAAGCTCATCGACATGAGCATTGAAGCCTCGTCGAATGATTCCGCCATCAGTAATGAGAACCGGCGGGTCGTCAACGATAGCAGATTCCAAAAGATCACACAGCTCAGGCAGGGTAAAAATCTCTTCGCTTAAGCGGGCAATCCCGGGCTCTTCTTCCCGATCAAGAAGTTCTTTGATGTTCGGAAGCCTCCGAAGCGCCGTACGCAGTGCCGAAAGATCACGCGGATTCACTTGTCCTGACGCAATCCTAGCGGAGAGACGTTCAATGTCGTATAAACCGGTCAACGCTTCTTGCAGAGAGGAGCGCAGGCGATAGTCGTCATGAAAAGCAGCCACAGAAGACTGCCGCTTCTCAATTTTATCGCGATCGATAAGAGGCTGCTCAATCCAAGCGCGTAATAACCGACTTCCCATTGATGTTTTTGTTCGATCAATCGCCCATAAGAGGCTTCCCCTTCTCTTGCGGTCGCGAATCGTCTCTACAAGCTCTAAATTTAAACGCGTCGCGCGATCAAGGAGCATGTAGTCACGCACGGTAAAGGGCTGAATTTCACCAATTTGGTCAGGTGATGTCATTTGTGTTGATTCAAGGTAATAGAGTAGTGCTGTTGACGCGCGCGGCCAAAGCAATTCAGAGGCAGTAAATTTGAGACCTCGCCGTTCAGCGTCACGGATATCAAAGATATCGTTTGGAAGTACCGTACTCGTGATCTGCAATCGCTCAATATGCTCTTTGAAGCGCTTGTTTTTTGAAAAAATTTCATTGACGACAAATTCAACCGGTTTCAAGCGCGAAAGTTCATCAAAAAGTTGATCCTCAGCTTCAGCTGAAAGAAGCTCTGATGTTTCAAAGCGGCCCGAAGAAAGATCACATGCCGCAAATCCGAACGCTCGACTCATCTGGAAAACAGAACAGATGTACTGGTAGGCACGGGATTCAACGCCTTCCGGATCGGTCTGTGTTCCGGGAGTGATGACGCGAACGACTTGACGATCTACAAGACCCTTAGCTAAGGCGGGATCTTCAACTTGATCACAGACAGCGACTTTATAGCCGCGAGATAGAAGTCTCTTAATGTATTGGTCAGCCGCATGATGCGGAACGCCGCACATTGGCGCTCTTTCCGAAAGACCGCAATCTCGACCTGTCAGCGCAATTTCCAGCTCTCGTGATGCCGTCAGCGCGTCGTCAAAGAACAATTCAAAGAAATCGCCCAACCTGAAAAAGATAAGGCAGTCCGGATGCTGTGCCTTAATCTCAAAGTGCTGTCTCATCATAGGCGTGAGCGCATGGACATCTACTTCGTCAAAAGTCAAGGACATCGTGTCTGCAAACTCCTTTCCAAGATCGATGTGACGGTACCCTCAAGGGAATATATTTTAGCATGATCGATGCGAACAAGGACGATATCACCTGCTTGTAGCAAGTTGTTACCTGATAAAGACATCCTATCAGGTGCTGTAAAGTTGACTAAGCGGTGATCACGCGTGCGTCCTGAAAAGATGTCAGGTGAACGTTTGCTTGATCCGTCGACCAAAACAGCGACCTCTCTTCCTTCAAGTTTAACGTTGGAATCATAGCTTAGTCTGTTTTGAAGGGCTGTAAGGCGTTCAAAACGATCGCGAATCGTGGCCTCATGGTTTGTATTGTTATCCTCTTCCCTATTGCTGCTAACAGAATCAAACCAACGTGCTGCCGGTGTGCCTTCACGTGGACTGTAAATGAATGTGAATGCCGCATCGAAGCGTGCCTCTTCCATCACGCGTAGTGTCGCTCTAAAATCATCTTCCGTTTCTCCGGGAAAACCGACAATCAGATCGGTTGAAATGGTGATATCAGGTCGTGTTTCGCGTAATTTTTTTACTAGTGAAAGATAGTGCGCCGCATCGTAGCGACGGTTCATTTTCTTTAATATGTGATCACTTCCAGACTGAAGCGGAAGATGAATATGCGGTTCAATAACCGGTATACGACCGATTACGTTAATCAGCTCATCAGAAAGATCGCAAGGATGGGAGGTCATATAGCGTAAAACAAAGAGTCTATCAATCAAAGCTATTTCAGAAAGAAGTTCGCTAAACGTCGGATATAGTGCGGGATCTTCACCTCTCTTACGTTCTTCTACACCATAGGAATTGACGTTTTGGCCCAAGAGCATGACATCGCGCGCTCCTTCCGAGACGGCCTGTTTTACCTCGCGAACGACATCAGCGGCAATACGACTTTTCTCCCTTCCTCGTGTGTAAGGAACGATGCAGTACGTACAAAAGTTATTACAGCCGGTCATAATGGTAATTAGAGCGCGTTGCCGGTTCTGACGTTTAACCGGAAGTTCGCCCGATGTGATGCTGTCAGACGGTAATGATATGGAGGTAAGATCTAGCGGTTTTCCCGCGTTACGTTTTTCGGTCATTCGCGCATTTATGACGGATTCAAGCGCTTGGGGAATATGCGTCATAGCTCCGGCACCTAATATAAAATCGACATAAGGAAAAGTCGTTTTTATGGTGTTGACGTGAATATCCTGTTCCATCATGCAGCCAAATACACCAATGATGGGATAGCCTTCCTTTTTTAAAGGCTTCATATTCCCGACATGCCCATAGAAACGATCGTCAGCGTTGGCGCGGACGCTGCAAGTATTGAATAACACCACGTCTGACTTTTCAGCCGAAATGCCCTCATGAAATCCGAGCAAAGAGAGAATGCCGGCTGCGATCTCGCTGTCATGGTCATTTTGTTGACACCCGAAAGTCTTGATGAAGAATGTCAATGGGCGACCAAAATACGCGGACATCTCCGATACCCAGTTGCGGACACTTTCACTGACATCGTCCTTACCGGGTTCGTTAGCGCCTTGTGTAAACAATGTCTTATCGCAAGACGTCATACCTGACCCTTACGTCGTTTCGATTCGACTCTCGATGTTTTTGATCGGGATGATAGACGCGCTGAACGTGTTAATTTTTTGTTTCGTTTCTTTTTTCTGGAATGCGGAATGAAAACCAATTTAACGGCAATTTCAGGGCGAGATGCAAATGCTTTCAAATTGCCTATTTCAGTTAAATCTGAAAAAACAGCCATTTCTGAATAAACAAGGTCATTTAAAGGCTTTTGGAAGATGATCGACAACATAAGGTTTTTTCGAGCGCCGGGATTGCGGGCTAGCCACGCGCGCACTGCAGAAAAATGAGGAATACTCTCTATTTTCAGCAACTCGCCTAACTCAACATCGTTGAGACGATCAACCGTTTCTCCATAGAATAGACCGATTCTTCGAATATCGTCGAGGTGAATTATGCGTTCGGTGGCTCCATCGTCTAAAATTAACGCATCTTGGCGAGTGATAAAAAGACGGCAATGCATTCCGATTAGGCTGGAAAGTCCGGTAATCACCAAAAGCTCACCGCCCCATTTTGCTTTTCGGGCACGCGTTTCTTTTCTGATGCTTCGACGTATCTGTGCATAAAACACGACTCTCCAAAGCAACGCGGCAAGTGCAGTCGCAGCCAAAATAAAGCCGGGCACTAAAGGCAGCGTACCTTGCCAGACCAGAACGACCGTAGCAAGAAAAAGCGTGATGAGTGCGGCGCCTAACATTTATTATGGTAACTCCCGTGAGAGCGATTTACCGCCGATCAGATGAAAGTGTACATGCGGTACTGTCTGACCGCCTTCTTCTTTGCAATTATTGACGAGACGAAATCCGCGGTTCTCAAGACCTGCAGATCGTACGATATCTGGTAGCACTTTCGTTATATCGTTGAGTACTGTACGTCCCTCTTCAGACTCCACCATCTCGACAAGATGGCTGAAATGTTTTTTTGGCACAATCAAAACATGCACCGGCGCGATGGGGTGGATATCTTTAAAGACAATCAATACATCATTTTCATAGATAATATCCGATTTTACTTCACCGCTGACAATTCTACAAAATAGACAAGACTTCATAAGCGTTCTTTCCTCCTTATATAAGCCTACGATGAATGATGGCGAATAAATTCTCGCAATGTGTTCATCGCTTCATCAACGCGAGATACATCGCGACCGCCTGCCTGTGCCATATCAGGACGTCCGCCTCCTCCGCCACCCGTTCGCTGCGCCGCTAAACGCACAAGATCACCGGCTTTAAGCCCGGTTTTTACGGTCTCCTTGCCAGCCATCACAAGCCATAAAACTTTATCAGAAGATGTGCTCGCCAGCACCACGACTGCTGTATCGCCAAGGCGGTCGCGAAGTCGATCACCTGCATCGCGAAGCGCCGGCGCGTCGGCATCAGGTAAAACGGCGAAGATACAGTGGTAAATTCCGATGATTTCTTCTTCTGAAGTCAATTGACTGACCGCGGCAGACAGCTTCTCGCGTGTCATGAGATTCACTTGTTCTTCCAGCTCTGCCGTCTTGTACTGAAGTGTTGTGATCTTATCAAGAAGATCATTTGATGTCGTATTCAACTTTTCCGAAATTGTCTTCAGAAGTGCTGCTCCGTCACGCGCGACATCGATTGCGCGCTCCCCTGTTACCGCTTCAATACGGCGTACGCCGGCAGCGATGCCGGATTCCGAGAGGATCGTAAAAAGGAGCACATTTGAGGTCGCTTTCAAGTGTGTTCCGCCACAAAGTTCCCGTGAAAAAGTGCCGCACGAAATGACGCGAACTTCGTCGCCATATTTCTCACCAAAGAGTGCCGTAACACCGAGTTTCTTTGCCTGATGAAGCGGCATAATATCCGATGTTACCGGAAGATCATCGATAATGGCACGATTGACAAGATGCTCAATGTCATCGAGCTGGGTATCGGTCAGCGGGCCATCATGTAAAAAGTCAAATCGGAGTCGATCCGGAGATACATAAGATCCGCGCTGTGTCGCCTCTTCACCGAGTACCTGTTGAAGTGACCTATGAAGCAAATGAGTCGCCGTGTGGTTACGAGCTGTTGAAAGACGTTGCTTCTCGTTACAAGAAATCTCTGCTGATAAATTGGCTTGAAAGACACCGGAGATTACGCGTACATGGTGCATGACATGCCCATCGCCTGATTTTTCTGTTCGAAGGACATCTGCGTGCGCATTGCCTTGAACGATGGTGCCCGTATCCCCTGTTTGGCCGCCGCCCTCTGCATATAGGGGCGTCTTGTCGAAAATAAAAATATATTCGCCGTCTTCATAGGCTTCCCGAAGAAGATCAAACGCGTGTTCTTCTTCAGACCACTGAAGGATGGCGCTCAACCGCCCTGTATCCGTGAGTGTGTCGTACCCAGTAAAGACTGTTACTGGCATATTGCGCACCTCAGACGGAAGAGCTGTTTTCCCCCATCCGGCAGCCGATTTTTCAAGAAAATCGTGACGCGCACGCATCTGTTGGCGGCGCATAGCCTCCCTAAAATTGTCATGATCGATATTCATGCCGTATTCAGAAGCGATCTCTGTTGTGAGTTCTATCGGGAAACCAAATGTGTCATGAAGCAGAAAGGCTGTTTTTCCCGGAAGTACATTTGATCCTTGGCTGCGCTGATCGTCACATGCTTTCTGAAGCTGTTCGAGACCGGCCGTGAGCGTGCGGTCAAACCGCATTTCTTCCGTGTTAAGCACTTTAATGATCTTATCCGAGTCAGCAAGTTCCTGATAATGTTCACAAGATTCAAGAATAGCCGCGCGCATGATCGGCTCAAGGAAAGGACGATCTAATCCAAGGAGGCGGCCTTGTCTCGAAGCGCGCCTGATGAGACGTCGTAGAACGTAGCCGCGTCCTTCATTACTCGGGCGAATGCCATCGCCAATCATCATCATAGCGGAGCGGACATGATCAGTAATGACTCGAAGTGCAATGTTACCTCGTTCCGTAGCACCGTAAACAGTGCCTGTCGTTTGGGAAGCAGCGTCAAGGATAGAACGGATTGTGTCCACCTCAAATAGATTGTCAACTCTCTGCACAATCGTAGCGATGCGTTCAAGACCGGCACCGGTATCGATGTTTTTTGACTTAAGGGGCTTGTAAGTGCCGTCCTCTTGTTTATCAAATTGTGTGAATACGAGGTTCCAATACTCGACAAAACGATCACACTCACATCCCGGAGCACAGTGCGGCTGATGGCAGCCATACGCCTCACCCCGATCATAAAACATCTCAGAACAGGGACCGCAAGGACCTAACCCAAGCTCCCAGAAATTCGATTTGTCAAATTTGGAAATACGTTCTTTAGGCACACCTATCTTGAGCCAAATTTTCTCAGCCTCATCGTCCTCTATGTGAACCGTGACGTATATGCGTTCCGGCTCAAACCCCAGCACTTCTGTTGAAAACTCCCATCCCCATGCAATGGCTTCCTCTTTGAAGTAATCGCCAAAGGAAAAGTTTCCGAGCATTTCAAAGAAAGTGCCATGTCGTGCCGTTTTACCGACACGTTCGATGTCGGGTGTTCGAATGCATTTTTGCGCTGTTGCTATGCGTCGGCAAGGCGGTATTTCCGCACCTGTAAACGCAGGCTTCAAAGGTGCCATGCCGGCATTAATCAAAAGGATCGACGGGTCATTTTCCGGGATTAGAGAAAAGCTGGGTAAAATGAGGTGTCCTTGCTTTTCAAAAAAGGAGAGAAAAGCACTCCTTATCGTATTAAGACTTTTGTCTATCACATGTTCCTCCAAAAGCGGTTAGTTGGGACGTTGTAACTTGTAAAACCGCCACCCGGGGTATTGAAGATAACAGAACCCGGTACAGCGGCCGGGTCCTGTGGTAAGCGTTCAAGTTAGGCCGTCTTTTTAATCGCTGCTGCCTGTCAATACGTTAAGCGGCGGGATCTTGAGTTTTCCGCCCGCATAAATATGGTCAGTCATGTTCTTGCCGTTGTATTCCGCTAATTTCTGGCAGAGAGATTCAGATGCCGCGTTGTAGTACTGCATACAAAGGCTCCACCAAGAATCGCCGGCAACAATCGTATGTGTAACCTCGCCCTGAACAACAGAGGGCGATGGCTCGGTCTCAGACGGGTCGGGCGCAGTTGTTTCTGTCGCTTCGGTGTCCTTTGGATCCGTTTTAGGAGTAATCGCATTCTCCGATTCAATTGGAGTAATGGATGGTGTCGTGTCTGTCGGCTTATCTTTCTTTGTCAAAAGTTTGATCAGCGCAATGATACAGATAACAATAACAGCGACTAAAATCGCATAGAAGATGATGCGCCGCATCTTATTGTTCGGTCGACCGCGTCGCCAGCCGGCAGATGCGCGATCGTCATCGTATGGGTCGTCAAAATCATCGTAATCATCGTAATCATCGTAATCGCGATCAGAAGACGTCGCTGTACGCTGACCATAGCCATCTAAGCGGTCATCACGCGCACGTTGATCCTGAAGTCTTGAGCGACGGCGCTGATGCGCAGATGTATAGGCAAACTCAGGGAGACCGATTCCGCTATCTTGACGAATCCTAGCAGGTTCGGCATAGCTATCATCGGCGTCTACATCATCGTAAGAATAGGATTCACGATAGCTCTCGCGTTGTTCGTAATCATAGCTGTCTCTGACTCCGGTCGTCGCGGAAGGCGATGAATCGTATGAAGTGTCGCGTGAAGGAAGACTCGAATCATCCAGCGAAAGATCATCAAATGGCGACGTCATTTCAAGCGTATCCCCTCTGCGACGGTAAAACGGAATTTCATCACGTCGTATATCCGGAGCAGACCAAGGGGCGACATCTGCAGAAACCTCCTGATCATCTTCTACAGGACTCTTGAAGGCGCGATACGGAGAAGTATCAGGCATCGTATCTGCTTTGCTTGGTTCATCTTTCGGTGCAGCAAAATCCAATCGATCTTGCTTCTGATAACGTTGAGTTGCCGCGATGTCAGACGTTGGACGTGCTTTTGGTTCGGGACGAGCAGGCGGAACGTCGAGTACCGGCTCCATCGCCTGAGTGGCAAAACGACCGAGACTGAAACGACTTGTCGTTGAATCTTCCAACTGTAGTTTTTCTACGGAAAGAGCAATGACCTGTAAAGGTTTACCGGGCATATTAGCTGCAGCATAAGTGATCATCTCGCCGGATGCGTCCATTTGATCATCTGATTCGCTTAAAATACGCAAGATACCATCTTGACCGATTGCCTGATAAAGGTCGGCGTTACAAAGAATGAAACGGTCACCTTCTTCAAGTTGCGCTATATTTGAGTATGAAATTGTACCGGCATCTCCCGCGATAAAATCGTCAATACCGTCCACGGGATCACCGTAAAGATCTGTGGCCTTTAGATCACGGACTGAACTGGTCAGAGGGTATAACACATCATGACGGAAAATCAGCGCAATGCCGTTGCCGACTGTAAGTGCGGCCATTTCACCGTCACGTACCATAATGCCGGCAAAATATGGATCACGGCTCGCTCCCTGGCGGACTTCAAGACGCCCCGTCACTTCTAGTGCCGCTTCGGCAAGGTCATTGATCGCGTTATCAATGGTTACATTGCCGCCGGACATTTCATTCGACAGGTCGATGAGCGATCGAGTTCCGACATCCGTTTTGCTACGACCGTCCATTGGATATCCGTAGACGGCGATCAGAAAACCGCGCGATTCACGATCCATGGTCATATTAGCGGAACGTGTTTCCCGTTTGCCGGGCAATTTGCCGTCTAGGCAGTACGCGTCTGCGACGCCCTCAACGGGATAATATCGAGCGTTGACGGTTGCGGCCAGTCTTGTTGTGGTTGGCGTGATCCCCTTTGCCATATGCATACCTCCAAAATAATGACGGATGACCGATCAGCATCATGTTCGACGCGAAAAACGACGCGTTCTCAATCAGCTGCTATGTCAAAGGCACGGCGCATTTAAACGACGACCGTACCCGGACTTTATGGCCATTTGCCATGTCAAAACATTAGCATAAAAGGACAAGTGAGAAGCAGAAATGATTGTCTGTTCCTGATGTCCTGACATTTGTAATTTTTACTTTACCATGAGTCAGATAAAAGTGCTAGTAATCTAAGCGACAAAAACAGTTTAAATGTGCTGTAATTCGTGTCAGGACTACATGGCGAAGTAACACAATAAGTAGAATGTAGGCGTAATTCGCAGGTGCTTTCAGGCACAACTATTCTTGCGTTGGAGAAGTATGTGTTCTGCAAGTGCCATATCCTCAGGATACGTCAACTTGATGTTATTCAATTCACCCGGTATTAGGCGGACAGGATAGCCGACCGTCCTCAACGCCTCAACGTCATCGGTTAACTGAAAATTCCTTTCATGTGCGACACGTAAAGCTTCAAGCATGATATCAAGATCCGCCCCCTGTGGTGTTTGCATCGCTCCTAGACGATTGCGGGGGAGCGTATCCGCAATATAAGAACCATTTGGTTCATCTAAAAGTCGGATCGTATCGCGAACCGGGATGTAAGGCGCGACACCGCAACGATCGCGATTTATATTCGTAATGACGGAAGAAATCAGTGCCGGAGTTACAAGACAGCGAGCTGCGTCATGTAGAAGCACGTAAACGCGGCGGTCATTTTTATCAGAGAGCGCAGCCGAAGAGTTCTCCCAAAAAGAAGCTTCCATCAGTCCGCGAATGGATGACTCTGCACGTGATTTGCCGCCTTCGATCACTCGTATGCATGAACGCACATCGGAAAAGGAAGACTCGATCAGCTGAATGACACGATCACGCGAAGCATGTGAGGTCACTAAAACAACACGGGAGATTTCAGGATGTAAGACAAAATTGTGTAAGGATCGTTCGAGCACCGTTTTTCCGAGAATCGTCTCAAACATTTTATCGCGTCCGTCACCGAAACGAACGCTCTCCCCTGCTGCTAAAATGATCGCGTACGTTGTCATGCAAAATGATCTCCCTTCTATCTCCAAAACTCAACTATAGCGGCCTTGACTGTCGACCGAAAACAGCAAGTCCATACTCTCAGAAAGCTCGCTGACGTAGTAGACACGAATATTCTTTTCTTCTTCTTCAAATCGTTTCAATCGGCTCTGGGCGGATGCAGGTACAACAAATCGTTTCCAACCTGCTCGTACGGCCTCTGCAAGGTGGTCAGCGATTCGGGGAACACTGCGAATTTCTCCCGTAAGTCCGACTTCGCCTAAAATGACAGCATCAAGATGAAGCGGTTCATCGCGCACACTGGAAATGATGGCCGCAAGTATCGCAAGATCCGATGATGTTCCGCTAACACGCATACCTCCGGTCACGTTGACATAGATATCAAGTGCACTCATATCTATCTTTGTCTTCTTCTCTGCCACCGCAAGAAGCGTAATCAGGCGTGCGCGGTCAATGCCTTGAGTCATGCGAATCGGCGTACCGTAACCGGATGCAACCGTCAGAGCCTGAACTTCAATCAGAATAGGACGTGAGCCCTCCAGAATTGCCGTCACTGCAGAGCCGGGTACATGCTCAGGCATGCTTGAAAGAAAGAGACCGGCAGCTTGTCGTATAGAGATGAGACCTTCCTCAGTCATTTCAAACATACCCACTTCGTCTGTTGCGAAGAAACGGTTTTTTACGGCACGGAGCAGGCGTAGCGAACTATCTTTCTCACCCTCGAAGTAGAGGACTGTATCAACCATGTGTTCTAAAATGCGCGGACCTGCCAAAGCGCCTTCTTTCGTAATATGTCCCGTCATAATGATCGAGATGCCTGTGCTTTTCGCAAGTCGCAAGAATCCCATCCCTGCTTCACGCACTTGTGCCACAGAGCCGGGTGCCGAGGGAAGATCATCGCTATAAACTGTTTGGATAGAATCAATGACAGTTACTCGCGGACGACGTTCCAGCAGTGTTTTTTCTACCAGTTGAAATGACGTAGCAGTGAGAAGCGGAATACGTTTTTGTTCCATATCGAGTCTAACTGCCCGCATACGAAGTTGCTCCGCTGACTCTTCGCCGCTCACATAGAGCACTTCATCAGCAGGAAAAGCGTCGAGAATCTGGAGCGCAAGCGTCGATTTTCCGATACCGGGTTGACCGCCGAGGAGTGTGAGCGAGCCTTGCACGAGACCACCTCCCAGCACGCGATCAAGTTCATGAATTCCGGTTGACTCTCGAATCGTTTCAGTTGTGCGGATTTTCGATAAATCTTTAACGGCAGCTTGGTCAGATTGGTCGGTGCCCTCAGGGAGCCAGCTGCCTCGCCTGCCGGGAACCGGAGACTTATTTTCAGCTTTTTCAATACTTTTAGAAAAGGAGTTCCATGCGCCGCAGGCAGGGCATCGTCCGAGCCAACCGCTCGTCTCGTGCCCACATTCACCGCAAATGTACACAACTTTGCCTTTTGCCACAAATACGCCTCTTTTCAAGGTTTTCCCACGACGTCACAACTTTCGTAACAATGCCTTAACAGCTTAACTGTCACAGGAGTTTATACTTTGTAGGGTAAGCTATCGAGTAATGATAGAATAACATGAAAATATTTGAAATCAGGTAAAACCGATGCATAAACCATTTGCCGATCAGTCTATTTTGGATTCCGCTTTTAGAGAAACCATGTCGATACCGGACAAAACCATGGCTGACCTTTTCTTTGAGGCAGCAGAGGCACGTCCTCATTCGCCGGCCATTCGTTTTATGGACGCCTGTATATCCTTCCAAGAGCTTTCAACCCGCATTGAAACGTGTAAAGAAGCGCTTGAAGCTATCGGCGTTAAGAAGGGATGCGTCCTCTCGATTTGTCTTCCCAATATCCCGGAAGCAGTTATCGTTTTCTATGCTATCAATCAATTGGGCGCAATCTGTAATATGATTCATCCTCTTGCCCCTCCGGCCGGTGTGATTCACCACATACAGCAGACGAAAAGCGAAGTTCTTTTCATACCTGATCTGTTTCTTCAGAGACTAGCAAAACCGCTTGAAGAAGCATTTGTTGAAATGCCGCTTAGAAAGATTGTGGTCATTCCGCTTATGACGTCTGCAAACCGTATTACTCGCTGGCTTTATCAGATGACAAAAGGTCGCGCTTCAAAGCGTTATATGCCCTCAAATACGCGTTGGTTCATGTGGAGTCATTTGCTTCTATGTGCCCGCACAAAAACGAAAAAGATACAAAACGAACAGGATCAGATCGCAATGCCAAAGAACAATCTCGACAACATAGCGGATCGAGTATCGGTCTACCTTCACAGTGGCGGCACAACCGGGAAATCAAAAATCATTGAACTCACTGACCGAAACTTTAACGCGATTGCCTGTCAGATAACGTTCGCCATCGGTATTCCTCCAGAAAGCGATTATACGACAGGTCACTCCATGGTCACAGTATTACCGTTGTTCCACGGTTTTGGTCTATGCATCGGGATGCACTCCATGTTAGCAAACGCCTGCTGCTGTATTCTGGTGCCGCGCTTCTCAACAAAAAGTATCGCTCGTGTCATCCGAAGGCACCGCCCTACCCTTATGGCCGGCGTACCGACACTATATGAAGCGCTTTTAAATGCAGATGAAATGAAGGATATCGATCTCTCTTGTTTCGTCGCTTTTTTCTGCGGTGGTGATTCCTTATCGCCCGATCTTAAGAAACGTTTTGACTCTTTCTTAGAAGAGCGTGGTTCTCATTGCCGTCTACGCGAAGGGTACGGTCTCACGGAAACGGTTACTGTATGCAGTCTTACGCATGAAGTAAGCGCGGATCGAAGCGGAATAGGCGTTCCTTTGACGAATATGAAGATGAAAATCATCGATCCGGAAACGCGTGAAACGTTGCCTGACGGTCAAACGGGTGAAATCTGTGTCACAGGACCACAGATGATGAAAGGATATCTCAACGATCCCGTTTCCACAGCAGAAGCGCTCGTATACCATGAAGACGGTATGATCTGGGTTGAAACGGGCGATCTAGGATATCGCGATCCGGACGGATTTTACCATTTCCGCGGACGAATTAAGCGCATGATCAAGGTTTCGGGCATCCCTGTCTTTCCGGCTGAAATAGAAGCCATTATTTCGGAGTTGCCCGATGTTTTGCAATCGGCGGTCATTGGTATTTCTCATCCTTATAAAATGCAAGTTGTAAAGGCTTTTGTGCGCGTGCGTGAGGGATGTGACCATGATGCGATCAAGGACGAGATTCGCACTGCGGTGGGATCCCGTCTACTTCGTTATGCCGTTCCCCAGGAAATTGAATTTGTTGAGCATTTCCCGCTCACCAATATCGGGAAAATCGATATCATGGCTTTAGAAGCACAAGAGTTGACAAAACTAAAAGAATAAAACGAATAGATTAAGTTTGTTAAGATTTCCAGCAATGGAAAAAGCGGTAGAGGAAGATTGTGCCGAATCGATTCTTCAATAAACTTGAAGCACACGTAAGCACACTTAAGAGATGATGTAAGTGACAAGAATCTGCGATAACGTACAAAACATCACAACGAACAAAGCTGTCATTTTTGATCTTGACGGCACACTCCTTCAGACGCTTCCTTCTCTTACTGAAGCAGTTCGAAGAACGCTTCAGCACTATGGTCTTCCTCCCTTTTCAGAAGATCGTGTGCGCACGTTCATTGGAAGAGGCGGGCGCGTTCTTGTAGAGCTCATGATGCAGGCGTCCGGTATAGATGATCCAGACACGATAGATGATGTTTACAGGTTTTATCTTCAACAATTAGATGAAGCTTGCACATATAAGGTGGAACCTTTCCGCGGTGTTCCGCAGATGCTCCAAACGCTTCACAAAGCCGGGTTTTCTTTAGCCGTTCTTTCAAATAAAGGCGACCGAGTCGTACCGCATATAATGTCAACGATCTTGCCCGATGTGCCGTTTGCCATTACACGAGGCGGCCGTGACGATTTACCGCTAAAACCTGATCCGACGACGACACTCAGAATTCTCAAGCAACTTGGCGCAATACCAGAGGACTCCTATTTTGTCGGCGATTCGTCCATCGATATCCGCACAGGACGCTTCGCAGGCATGCGTACAATCGCCGTCAGCTGGGGGTACGCGCATGAAGGTGAAATCGAACGCGAAAAACCGGATTTTATCGCCCATACAACAGAAGATGTCGTGAAGATTATCTTGAAGTAACTTAAAGTTTTTGGATGCTCAAACATCCCTTCCATAACACAAAAAGTTTACAGTTTTCAGGTTGACGGCTTGAACGAAGATTTAAAGATACCGGTTTTAATTTTACATTCAGAGGACGACCCTGTGGCAAGTTTTGAGAAAGTAGAAAAGGTTAAACATCGCTTTCCTGATCTCACGATCGTTTCTTTTTCCGATGGCGGACACATGATGGCAGGACACGGTGAAGAAATTGACAAAATACTCGATGATTTCTTAAACAAACATTCATAGATTAGTTGACTTTGCGTCAGCGTCCATAGCAATTAATCGCTTCATAAACCGGTTCCCAACACAAAGCGGATGGCGTGGTCGATGATCTCTGGTGTCTTCACTAACAGATCGTCTTTATGTACTCTTTCTTCTTTCTTATGAAGGTCAAATCCCATTGGACCGATGTTAACGCCCGGCAACTGCCATTTTTCCAAAATATCGAATGCAATGGAGTACCCTTCTCCATAAAAGGGCATAAGAGAGTTCATCACATGAACGGCTTCTTCTGCTCTCTCTGCTCTCGTGTAGCTAAGATCGGAAATTCCCGTATAAAATTGTTCAGCGTGAATCGATTCTTCACAAAAGTTACTCAATTCTTCTAAAAGAGCGATTACATTATTCTCTTTCGCACTGCTGGCAACCGGATAATAAGGCGGAATCAGTCCGAATACGACGATCGGATTCTCCTTTGGTCTTCCTCTCATCATTTGCTCAATCAGCCTTCTCGTGGCCTCAACGTAGTTGATATCACCTTTCAAGACCATTTCTTCAAGCCTCTCTTTTTCGGCATAGAGGTCAATACCTAGCACTTCGTGTGAGAATTCTGAAAAACGGAGGACTTCAGGCTGCCAAGGGATCTCTCTTTCAATTCCCGCTTCACAATATGAATTTTGCAAAGAAGCCAAGTATTCATTAAACGCTTTATTCAGATACCACTCCATAATTGTTGACAGCTCTTTTGGAGCTTTATGAAAAAACAGAAGGCTCATACAGGCAAAGGCGCCGGTGGCCATGGAGGCGTCATAGAGCGTTTTATTGTCTCTTCCATACACCCAAACAGGCAAAGGAGAGACTTCATCTCCCGCTTTCTCGAGGAAAAGGGGACGCTGCTCGCTTTCAGACATGATCTTTCCCAAGAGTCCCATAGGACTAAAGCCGTCATGCTCCATCCCTATGTGAGACATCTTTCCCTTGACATAGACGAAAAAAAGGAGTTTTCCGACGCTTCCAAGGCTAATTACTCTTTTACTCTTAATAGGGCTATAAGACTCTGAATTGATAAGTAATGTGTATATAAGATCATATTTCTCGTGAAGATCTTCCATAAGGTAAAGTGCGCTGCGCATTCCGGAAGAGAGGTTCTCTTCATCAGGGACAGCGAGAATGAGTACATTCCCCTGAAAGTCTTTCTCTTTACAATATTCTTCAAAAAGGGCTAAGTGGATTGCTCCCCCACCCTTCATGTCAGCGGTTCCCCTCCCGAAGAGATAGTCTCCACTTTTTACCATCTCGGCAAAAGAAGGTTCAAGTGTATCTGCTTTTTTTAAAAAAATTCTTTCCAGCTCCAAAGGAGAAAAAGCAAATTCTTGGAAATCACCGTAGTCTGATACGTCTACGACATCGGAGTGATGAATGAGGACGACGGTCTTGTTCCCCTCCCCTTTTCTCAGCAACCAAAAAACATGCCTTCCCAATGGATCATCTTTAATCGGGTAAAACCCCCAATATTCCGGATGTTCTTTAAAGTAAGGAATCTTTTCTGCAAATGCTCTTTGAAACGATTCAACTGCTCTCTCTGAAGGCGTCGCGCTGATTCCCGACTGAGCTACGTAGTCAAGCGTCAAAGAAAGAATTCTATTTGCTCTGCTTTTTTTCATCTCTACCTCCTATACTTACCGTTACTCTGAGTATACCCTCATTCGCTCTCTTGAAAAAATAACTTGCCGGTTTCTCGTAATCGTGATTCAATAGGACAACTAATCATCAAGATGTCTAAGAGGAAGGTTCGATTTGAAAGAAAAAAGAATGCCCGGGCACATAATGGCCATTTTCTGCGTAACAGTATGGGGTTCCACTTTTGTTGTCAGCAAAAGTCTGTTGACCCATTTACTGCCTATACAGTTGATGCTAATCCGCTTTACCCTCGCTTATATTGCCATGTGGATCATCTATCCCAAGTGGCATTTCCGCTTGAAGGAAGAGTGGCGTTTTCTTCTTATGGGTCTTCTTGCGAATACTTTATATGCGTGGGCGGAAATTACAGCGCTTACAATGACACTCACGTCAAATGTCAGCATCCTCGTTTCTACTACGCCGATTATGACGGCTCTTTTAATCGCTTTGTTACACAGAGAAGATCGTTTAAATCGTATACAAACAATCGGATTTATGATTGCCTTTGTCGGTATAGTGTTTGTGGTTTTTAACGGAGCTGTCACCTTAAAATTGAATCCTGTCGGAGACTTATTGGCTCTTCTAGCATCATTGATCTGGGCGATGTACAGTATGCTCCTGCGCCGCTGGTCAGATGAATACAACAGTGCGCTGATAACGAGAAAGCTGATGTTTTACGGTGCTGTAACCACGTTGCCAATTTTTCTGATGAGCAAAGAGCCGCTTCGCCTTTCCTCAGTTCTGACGTGGGAGGCCGGCTTCAAACTGGTTTATCTTGCCTTTGTGGGAAGCGCGCTCTGCTTTCTTTTGTGGAATATGGCCATCCGTACCATTGGTGTCCTGAAGACATCGCTCTATATATACTCAATACCATTGGTGACGCTAATCATCAGTGTCATCTTTTTAGACGAAAAAATCACTCTCATGGGTGCTGTTGGAATGTTTCTTGTCGTCGCAGGAATGCTGCTCGGAGCAAGGCAGATGAAAAGCAGTAACGAGGCACGTTAAATAGCTAACGATGTTTGCGTTTAGCATATTTATGAAAAATGTGACTGTGAAGATTCTATTTTGGTTATTACGCATATAACAATTCCACTTCCGTGATATAATTTAATCAATTGATTTAGAGGGGGGTACAGTTGTGGACACACCGCTGCGTATAGCCGTGTGTGAAGATACGCTTGATGACGCGGAATTTTTACTAAAGTGTATTTCTGAGAGTGCTATCCCATCAGATTGCCGAGTTTTTTCCTCCTGTAAAACACTTTTAGCTGATTTCATACCCGGTTATTACGATATTATTTTCCTTGACATTTATATGGATAATATGCAACAAGGGATAGATGTTGCCGCCAAAATTCGTGAAATGGATCCTGTTGCGACGTTAGCATTTACTACATTCAGCAAAGGCCACGCATTAGATGCCTATCGTCTCAAAGTCTTTGCTTATCTTGAGAAGCCTGTACGCTTTGAAGACGTACGTGATGTGCTGGAACATGCTAGGAACGAGCGAAACGATGCTCCTACCATTCAGCTTCTCATTGAGAGACGTCACCAAGAAATTAAACTCGATAGCATTCTATATTTTGAACAGAAGAATCAGATTGTTATTTTAAACACGCTGTCCGGAATTCTACGAACCAGCCAATCGGTAAAATTAAGAGATATCGAGCCCTTGCTTCCGGATTATTTTTTTCGATGTCATCATAGCTATATTGCCAATCTCAATTATGTAGCGGAACTAGATCAGGATCTGAGGATGTTTCGTATGCAAAATGGAGATTCCGTTTACATACGACGCCAGTCTCTTGGCAAGGCGATCAAGGCCTTTGAACACCGGTTATTTGAGATGGTGCGAGAGGACAAACATGAAAAAATACAGTAAAAGAGTTGTTCTCCTGATCTCTATACTATTGTTGCCAGTGATGTGTTTCATTGTAGTTCAGACGACCTCATATCCAATAAGTCGAACTGATAAAAGTATTCTTAGATGAAGAGCTTGCGTTGGAATGCGGTTTGCTTTGTGGTGCAACTATCTTTCAGCCTCCTTAGCAATTATTTTGCAGCTTTCCGGACGAATGGACTTCTACAAGAGTCTGAACTATCTTCAAATCATTTTGACCTCCAGCGTTTACAGTTTCAAAAAATAGCTGAAAATGACGCGTTGATCAAATCCCAAAGGCACGATCTGCACCACCAACTTACGGTACTTCAGGAGTATTACGAGCAAAACGAAAGAGAAAAGCTTGGAAACTATCTAAAAGCCTTGTACGCGAAATTACCCTCAGGTAGAGATACGTCCCTTTGTAAAAATTATGCTGTGAACGCTGTTGCTTCCCACTATGCTGATATGGCCAAGCGCGCAGGTGACGGGGTATTTCAGGCTTCGGTCTATTTGTACTTAAAGGCAAAGTAAAAATACAGGATTGTCGTAATCATCCGCCGAGTCTCACTTTTTCATGTAGAGGCTTTCAACGATATCCCTGGTCTACTGTGTGTAGTTCATTGATGTTCATCTAGAACAGTTTCACTTTTACTATTCTGCGCTAGTCTCGCTTTTAAAACAAACTTAATTCTCAGAATAACATGTGCCAGTTATTTTAATCCTCTAACTTCTCTATAAATCGACATTGCTTCTGCAGATAATGCAGTAATTTTATCCCATTTTCGCCCCCCAATTAGGTCGCCGCTCACCATCCAAGAGCCTCCACAAGCTTGGATATTGGGAAGAGCCAAATAGTCGGCCAAATTCTTATCCGAAACGCCTCCGGTCGGCATAAATTTGATTTGCGGAAAAACGCCGGCATAAGATTTGATTGCCTGTAAACCGCCGAACACCGATGCAGGGAAATATTTCAGGACCGTAAGCTCTGTTTTCATGGCCGCCATAATCTCGCTCGGGGTAACGACACCCGGCAGCATAATGATACCCTGCCGCAAACCCTCTGTCACGATTTCTTCATCAAAACCGGGGCTTACAACAAACTTGGAACCTGCTTTGATAGCCTGCTTAAGCTGTTCTAAATTCACCACCGTACCGGCGCCCACAAGAATATCAGGACGCTCTTTAGCGACTAGTTCAATGGCTTTTGCCGCCGCGGCACTGCGAAAAGTGATCTCCATGATTTTGATGCCGCCAGCAGACAACGCATCCGCCAGCGGGAGTGCTTCACTTGGATCGTTGAATTTAATAACCGGAACGACACCATGTCCATCTAACAATTGATACATCATTGTTTTCCTCCTTTATTCAATGCTTCCCACAGACCGTTCAGATATGCGATGCCGAGCGCTCGATCATACAATCCGTAACCGGCGCGACCCTTTTCATCCCAGATCATGCGGCCGTGGTCGGGACGTATATAACCGTCAAAGTCCGTTTCGTACAAGGCTTTCATAATCTCGTACATGTCGAGGTCGCCGTCGGCGGAAAAATGACTTGCCTCGCGGAAACGTCGATCACCCAAATATTTAACATTGCGTACGTGCGCGCAGGCTAATCTCCCCTGTCCGCTAAAAGTGCGTAAAATATCAACAATGTCGTTGGCAGGGTTTGAACCCAGCGAACCGGTGCAGACGCAAAGGCTGTTGGCCGGGCTATCGATAAGATTAACAATAGCCTGTAACTGTTCCTTCCTGTGTACGATGCGCGGCAATCCGAAAATCGGCCAAGCCGGATCATCGGGATGCACGGCCAAACGCACGTCGAATTCCTCGCACGTCGGAATGACACCTTCAAGGAAATACCTGAAATTCTCTAGGAGTTGTGCCCGATCGACATCCTCATACAGCTTCATGACGCGATCAAGATCCGCTAAGCGATCTGGTTCCCAACCCGGCAACGTAAAGCCGGATGTTTCAGTCGTCCTTTCGACGATCATTTGCGGTGTCATACCCAGAAGCTCCTGTTCGTCATAATACAGGGAATTAGAACCATCCTCCGGGATCTCACGAGCTAAATCGGTGCGCAACCAGTCGAATACCGGCATGAAGTTGTATATTATGACCTTGATGCCGTGTTTTGCCAAATTGCGGATGGTCTGCCGATAATTGTCAATATACCGATCGCGCGAAGGAAGCCCCAATTTGATGTCTTCATGAACGTTGACCGACTCAATGACTTCGACTTCCAAACCTGCCGTGTTGATATGCTTTACGTAATCAGCGATCACCTCTTCCGGCCAGACTTCACCGGCTGCATATTGGTCTAAGACACCCGTGATGCCTGAGCAATTGGGAATCTGCTTGATGTACTTAAGCGGTACCGGATCATTGCCCTCCCCATACCAACGAAACGTCATTTTCATCGTGTGTCCTCCTGATATCATCGCTTACTCATTAAAACAGAAGTATTCATTCCCGTGGACAATTCAGTGAGATTGCTCGACCAGGTAGATGTTGATATTAGCAGATTTCATGGCTTTCAACATGAAAGAGGGTGTCTCAATCACTAAATAAAGTGTTTTGAGACATCCTCTTCTTTGTGCATGATTGAAAATCAAGTGTTTACAGTTTAAAGGCTACCGCGGCAGCTTGTTCTGTTGCCTTATTTGCCTGACCCGGTTTAACGGCATCGCCGATAACGTAAAGATCAAGGTCCAAGTCTTTAAGTTCTGCTTCTAAAGGATTGTAAGACTTGTTCCCCATAGCTATGACAACATTGTCGTAGCCGCCGGTTTCCTTCTCTTCGCCATTTTGATCATAGATAGCGCCATCGGATGTGAACTTCTTGATAGTCGCTCCGAGTATGTATTCAGTATTGTTTGAATCCAGACGCGCTTTCAGATGAGTGCCTACGCCAAGTATGCCGTAATCAACCGTATCAATCATGTCGATTAGTGTTGAATGTCTACCGCCTCTTTCACGCAAGAAGTCCGCTGTTTCAAGACCCAAGAGGCTTGCACCTGCTATGAGTACTTTCCTCCCGACTCTTACTTTACCTTCGATAACATCGTGAGCCATTAAAACATTCTCGCCATCAATTCCTTCAATATTCGGTTTTGCTTGAACAGAACCGGTAGCAAGTACGACGACGTCAGGATCATTCTTTTCAACAAGCTCCTTGGTGACTTCTGTATTGAGGATGTATTCTACGCCCGCCTTCTTCCCTTCCTGTATCCAGTAACGGAGAGGTGCGGCAAAAAGAGATTTGGCAGGCGGGTAAGGAGCTATCCTCATCTGGCCACCCATCTTGTCCTGAGCCTCGTAGACTGTGACCTTATGACCGCGTTTAGCTGCGGCATAGGCCGCGTAAAGTCCGCCGGGACCCGAACCGACGATCATAACATCCTTGATATCTTCTTCCGCTACAGGATCAAAGGTGTATTCAGCTTCATGTCCGACCCTCGGATTGACCAAACAGCAGGCGCTAAGATAATCGGGGTCAGTCATATAACCCATACAAGATTGCAGACATTGTACACAAGGAGCAATTTCAGAAATCTTCCCCTCTTTAGTTTTATTGGGAAAGGCTGGCTCTGTCAAGGACTGTCTGGAGATAGAAACAAAGTCTGCCTTTCCAGACGCTATAATATCCTCAGCTATTTCCGGAGTATTAATTCTATTAATGGCTATCACCGGGATACTAACTCCCTGTTTAATCTCTTCGGCATTGTATGCATTAAACCCCATTGGAAGATCTTCCGGAGCCGACATCCAATCAAGCGAAGCATAGGTACACAAGGTAACTTCTATCGCGTCATAACCGGCTTCTTCAAAGTATTTTGCAAATATTTTGCTATCGGAGATAGTCAGGCCGCCCGGCACTTTCTCCTCAGCAGCCAACTTAATGATTACCGGGAAATCGTCGCCACATTTTTTCTTAATATCCTTACAGATTTCACAAGCAAATCTGGCACGATTTTCTAGGGAACCGCCAAATTCATCGAAGCGTTTGTTGGTGAACTGTGATAGGAATTGCTGAACCAAATAGCCGTGTCCAGAATGGATAAGAACCCCATCAAAACCTGATTTTTTAGCCCTGACTGCTGCATCACCAAACAAACGGATGTTGTCCCAGACTTCTTCAGTGGTCAGTTCATGCGGCGTTTCGTCGAAAACAGGGCAAGCTAGCGGCGAAGGCGCAGAAGTATCATGGCCTAAAACAGTCTTAGTATACTGCCGTCCCGGCTGGTGGAGCTGTGGGAATATCAAGGTATCATGGGCATGTACAGCTTCAGTTACTTTTTTCCAATCGGGTATATACTCGTCTAATGCCAGCGACGGTTCAAAAGGAGTACAAAATTCATCATGTTGAACTCTAGTCACCTCGGTGATGATAAGTGCAAAACCGCCTTTGGCTCTTTCTTCGTAGTAGTCGACCGTTCTCTGTGTCGGCTTACCGCTGATTTCAGCGAAACCGACGCCCATCGCTCCCATTACGAAGCGATTCTTTAAAGTCAGTTTACCTATTTTGCCTGGTTTGAAAAGATTGTTAAATTTCATATATCACACTCCTTGCTATAAATTATGTTCTGTTAATTTGACTAAAAATAATAACAGAAACACCTTTAATTATGTGCATTATATCATTATTCAATTGTTTATGTCGTATTTTTACGCAATCTACTTAAATTCTTACCAAGTTAAAGCAGATCCTATTCTTTTCACAATTGATAGGAGAGATCAAATCAATCTGTAGCTGCTCTATCAACTACATCTCTTAAGTCGCATGCACTGGTCAATCCCTTTGTCTCAATTTTTTTGAGTAGCTTAAACAGTAACGTATATGAAACAAAGAGCAGTCAACATGACCATAGAAAGTTATTTGTGTTTTTATCGACAAAAGAAGAAACAGCCGTCGAGCAAGATCTCCTATCGACGGCTGTTCTTTACTTGGCAGGGGAGACAGGATTCGAACCCGCAACCTACGGTTTTGGAGACCGTTGCTCTACCGTTGAGCCACTCCCCTTCGATTTTACGATGTGCAGTCATATCAGTGTTGTGGTAATTTGCCTTCACAATCAACGGCGTTCATGATAACAGAGTTTTGAAACTTATGTCAATCAAAATGAATCCTCTATTCCGCTGATGTACAGAAGAAGAATGTTGTTGCCATTGATAAGGTTCTTAGATTGTCTTTGCAAAGCTCTGGAAGCTCAAATCGGCTGCTAATAGATTCGTGATATACTGAATGCCACGATCATCATGAGGACTTTAAATGGCTTCTGGGAGGTTCCTAATGCATCTTCGAAGGCTTGTTTTACTTCATTCTAACGACCTGCACGGCGATTTTTTCGCGACAGAAACCCATGACAAAATGGTTGGCGGCATGAGTATGCTCTCCGGTTATGTACAGAAAGTGCGTGAAGAGGAGAAGGATCCTGTTCTCTACGTTATTTCTGGAGATATGCTGCAGGGATCCATCATTGATCAAGAATACAAGGGGATCTCGACGATTCTAATCATGAATATGCTGGCGCCGGACGTCGTCACGCTGGGCAATCACGAAACTGATTACGGCTTCGCTCATCTGATGTTCCTAGAACGCTGTGCCCGCTTCCCGATTGTCAACGCCAATTTATACATCAAGCCGACGAAGACCAACCTGTTTCGTTCACACTACATTATGAATGCTGACGGGATCCGCCTTCTCTTTATCGGCATCATTACTGAGTTAGTTATGGACCGTAAAGAACCGTTGATCGGAACTTTCATCAGCGTTGAAGATGCAGCAAATGAAATTGAATACATCTGTAACTGTTATCGCGATGTCGATATTGATCTTACTGTGTTACTGACACATATCGGTTTTGAGGATGATAAAAAGCTCGCCTCGCTGTTACCGAAGGAAATAGGCGTTGACCTAATCATCGGCGGACACAGCCATACAATGTTAGAGGAACCTGAAAAGGTCAATGACATCCTCATCACTCAAGTCGGTACAGGTTCCGACTATATCGGACGTTACGATCTTATCATTAATATGGACACCAATTCAGTCCATGACTTCACTTGGCAGGCAATCCCCATTGATGACTCACACTGCCCTGTCGATCCGGTGATGGATGAGTTATTAAATGACTATCAGAGTGAGATTGACGGAAAATACAACACTGTACTCTGTCGATTCCCTCACGCTTTAGAGCATAAGACACGTTTTCGCGAGACTGAACTGGGAAGCGTGTTTGCCGATATATTCAAATACCAACTCGGTGTCGATATTGCCTTTGTCGCGTCAGGCTCCATCAGAACTCAGAAATTGGGTCCTTTGGTTACGTTAACGGACTTGATGGAGACGTTTCCCTACAACGAGCCAATGATCAGTTTTTCGGTAACGGGAAAAATGTTGGAGGACATGCTCACACACCTGATGCATACGCTGTTCCATGAGGATGGTCATGAGTTCTATCAATGGAGTGCAGAGTTACGTGTTGACGTTTTAGAAGATGGGAGCATCGCCAATATCTCTTATCTTGGTGCACCTTTGGAACCGGAGAAAACTTACAGAATCTCTATGCAGCAGTATCACTACGGGTGCATCGCAAACACGTTTGGAGTCGCACATGATGAGATAGAAGAAACCGGACGTGTTCGTATAGTGAGCACCTCGTCACAAGACAATATCGTTGAATATTTCAGAACACATACTATTCTCAAGCCATTTCGTTGTGACGGCAGAATTCTTCTGAGAAAACCGTTAGTTGTAGAGACTGAGTGAAAGGATAAGCCTTTTAAAGAACGCTATGTTTAACAACAAACCGGCTCATTTCTTTTCATATCTTCGCGGCAAACGCATCGCTGTCATCGGTGCCGGCATCAGTAACCGGCCTCTGATTCGTTGGCTCTGGCCGCATAACGAAAACATCACCGTATTTGACATGATGCGAGAAGATGATCCACGTCTTCTCGCTATTCAAGACGATTTAAGGACGTCGGATTGTCATCCTGATTGGTCAGTGGGAGTTTCCTATCTTAATCGCTTGAAAGGTTTTGATATCATTTTCCGTACTCCAAGAATGAGGCCTGATTTACCTGAACTCGTACGCGAACGCAATCGTGGCGCCTATATCACTTCGGAAATCTCTCTTTTCATTCAGTTGTGTCCTGCGCCAATCTACGCCGTTACTGGTAGTGACGGAAAGACTACGGTCACGACGTTAATTTCCCGCATGCTTGAATCTGCCGATTACCGTGTCTTTACAGGCGGTAACATCGGCACGCCGCTCCTCGATCAGGTTGAATACATTGATGTTACAGATCGTGTCGTACTTGAACTGTCCAGTTTTCAGCTTATGGATATGATTCCTCGCGTCCGGTGTGCACTGATCACCAATGTTACGCCCAATCACCTCGATTTTCACCGTGACTTTCGAGAATATATCGACGCGAAGAAAAACATCTTTCTGAATCAATCACCGACTGAGCGTCTCATTCTCAACGCTCAAGATCCCATATCTTCATCTTTTATTTCGGAAGCTAAAGGCGTCGTACATTTTTTCAACACAAGCCCGCGTGATGATCAGATGTCAGCTTGGGAATCCGATGGCGCCCTTTGGCTCGGCCAGACGAATAAGCCACCGGTATTCCTTTGTCAAAACAAGGATCTTCAAGTACTCGGAGCTTTCAATCGCTTGAACATTCAATCGGCAGCGCTTGCCGTTACGGGAGACGCTCCAATAGAATCGATCCGCACGGCAGCAGTAACATTTACCGGAGTCCGTCATCGCCTCGAACTGATCCGAGAATTGGACGGCGTTCGTTGGTTCAACAGTTCCATCGACAGCTCCCCTACCCGCACTATACATACACTAGAAGCAATGCGCGAACAGGGTGTTCCTCTTGTCCTCATCACGGGCGGACAGGATAAACAGAGCGACTACAACGGACTGGGCTCAGCCATTCGACGATCGGCTCATACAGTCATACTTTCCGGTCAAAACAGCGAGCTCATCCTTGATGACATTGACCAATCAGGTGCAATAGAAGATGCGCTAGTTAAGGATATTGCGATCCACCGCACTGATACATATGAAGAAGCCGTTGCGCTTGCACGATCAGCTGCAATGCCCGGTGATGCTGTATTGCTCTCCCCTTCCGGAACAAGCTTCGATCGCTTTCAAAACTTTGAACATCGTGGCGACGTTTTCCGACAATTCGTTCTTTCACTCTGATCATTTTCTTTTACGATGATTTGACAGGCTGACAAATTGCCGGTCTTCCGTTTACTAATTGCGGATGATTATTTGTTACATTAGATAATGCATTAGACCCTAAAACGACAGAATCACTCATGGAATTCGCCAACTCTTTAATCTAGCATTCGTTTTTTATTCTGACGCTCTCCGACAATTTGACAGCTAAAAGGAGCTTAAAGCAGTAGATGTACGCCATCGAAAATTAGTTAGACGTTAGTCTTTATACATGGGTATAATCAGGCTTCTATTCGTAAGCAGGAAACCGGAAAGGAGAATACGAGGATGCGACGGCAAAACACTTTCTCAAAGCAAAAGAAACGTTCGGGCATGCGACGTGCGAAACCTATTCTTACGTTTGCCGTGATAGTTGTTGCTTCCGCCTGCGTTATTACTTGTACAGCCGTAAAACCGCGCGGCGCTTCATACATATTGGAAACAGATTCAAGAGAAGCAAACTCGACTCCGGTCGATCTCGGATCCTACTCCCCTTCAGAGCCCATTACCAAGCGTGACGTGCCCGTTCACCTTGATGGTGCTGTTGCGCGTCCCGGTGTTTACTATGTGGAAGAAGAGTCCATTTTGGAAGAAGTTATTAAAGCGGCAGGCGGACTTCTTCCCGAAGCAGACGTGACATACATCAACCTCGCTATGAAGATTGACGCCAACATCAAAATATACGTTCCGCGAGCAGATGAACCGTTTGTAGACATTGTCCAGAAAAATGAAAGCATTTCGCCACAAAGAGATCCTATCGTGAACATCAACCGTGCGAATATAAAGGAGCTCGAAACGCTGCCGGGAGTCGGTCCGACCACTGCTGAAGCAATTATTCAATTTAGAGAAGAAAACGGGCCTTTTAAAACCATTGAAGACTTAATGTTGGTGCCGGGGATTAAGGAGGGACGCTTCGAACGGATGAAAGACCGTCTTCATGTGGGATGATCGTCGGAGACGATAAGAATGTAAAAAAAGCCCTGCGGTTAAATCCGCAGGGTAGTAAGTGGTGACTCCGAGGAGAGTCGAACTCCCGTTTTCGCCTTGAGAGGGCGACGTCTTGACCACTTGACCACGGAGCCGTCACAACGAACGAGATTATACCATGACG
>JGI24709J26583_10000099_pt1 | contig 62083 bp, 52 predicted proteins | sample BioPla2DNA1_FD_26583 | JGI IMG/M metagenome (IMG submission 26583) | reverse complement strand
AGAACAGTGATATTTTCATACTGCCTGAATTTAGTGATGGCAAGGGTTCAGGAATCAAGCAGTCCTATTATCAATGGACAGATTCGACAGACGAACCTTCGTTATGACAGTTATGTAACCTATGATGCAACCACCGGCAATGGTACGGTTACATATCCTGATGGGCGTACTGTTGAATATGAATATGTAAACGGACAGTATAAATCACCTGATGCTGTATACGACAAATTGGTAAGAGATACGGACGGTACATATTCATTAATACTAAAGAACAAGACAATATACGAATACAACAGCAGCGGAAAGCTTGCTTCTATTTCTGACAAGAATGGCAATACAATAACTATACAGTATAATAGCTCGGGTCATATTACACAGGTTACCGGAGCAAGCGGAAAGAAACTTGTGTTTAGCTTACAATTACTGCAATTAAAATAGAAAAAGCAATATTTTCAACTATGGATATAAATGATGGTAAATATATTGTAGAATATGATAAAAAAGAACAAGTATGGATTGTTCAAAATGCTAGTATTATTAGAAATCCAGCATATGCTGTTAGGAGAAATTTTATATAAAGGAAAGCCCATTCAGAAAATGCCCGGGCATAAAATTGCAAGATTAGGTCTTTCACAGGTTTTGGAGGGCAGGCATATTTTTTCAAAGCTGACCGTATATGAAAATCTCATGACGGGAGCTTATTGCCGTAAGGATAAAAAGAATTTGCAGCACGACATCAAAGAAGTGTATAAACTGTTTCCGCGTTTGGAAGAAAGAAGGAACCAGCTCGGCGGAACCCTGTCCGGCGGTGAACAGCAAATGCTGGCAATCGCCCGGTCCATGCTGAGTAAGCCTGACCTGATGCTGCTTGATGAGCCGTCCCTTGGCCTTGCGCCAATAGTTGTTAAGGAGATTTTTGAATCCATTAAAAAAATCAGGGAACAGGGAACCTCAATATTCTTTGTCGAGCAGAATTCAAAAATAGCATTATCAACTGCAGACAGGGGATATGTTATTCAAACCGGGGAAATCATTTTGCATGATAAATGTACGAACTTATTGGAAAACGAAGAAGTAAAAAAATCATATTTGGGTATCAGTTAAGCGGGGTGAAAATAGTGAAATTCAAAGTTTTGTTGGCTCAGGATGTTGCGCAGTCAGGAAAGGATATCTTACGTGAAGCGGGTTGTGAACTGGTGCTTGCCGAAAAAGAAGATAAGGAACTGATGAAGCAGTTAATTGCCGACTGTGATGCTGTTTTTTCAAAAACATATTTCCTGGACAGAGAAATTCTGTCAGCAGGGAAAAAACTAAAAGTAGTTGGAAAACATGGTGCAGGCATTGACAATGTAGTAGATCTGGCTACAGCAACTGAGTTGGGCTTATTTGTGGTTAGAACTCCACTGGCAAACATGGATTCTGTTGCAGAACATACCATGGCAGCAATACTTGTGCTAGCGAAAAATATTCTGCAGATGGATGAAGCAGTAAGAAGAAGGGATTTTGGCGCACCGGATTATTATGAAAGCCATGATGTTTCCGGAAAGACATTGGGGCTTATCGGCTGCGGAAATATCGGCCGTTCATTGGCGAAAAAGGCAGCTCTTGGATTTGAAATGAGGATACTTGCATATGATCCTTATGTAAATAAGAATACTCTGCCGGAATATATTGAACTTACGGATGATCTGGACAGGCTTCTTTCCGAATCGGATTATGTAAGCCTGCATCTTAACGCATCAAAAGAAAACAATAATTTCATCAATATGGAGCGGCTGAAAAAAATGAAACCGAGTGCCTTTTTGCTTAACTTCTCAAGAGGCTCGAATGTAAATGAAAAAGACCTGTGCGAAGCACTGGAAAAGAAAATTATCCGCGGTGCTGCGTTGGATGTATTCGCAAACGAACCAATAGAAGAGGGTAATCCACTTTTATCAATGCCGAATGTGGTACTTTCACCTCATAGCTCGGCGCTTACAGTTGAAGCTATGGATCGTATGAGTTCTCAGGGAGCGGAGGGTATTGTGGATATCCTGTACGGAAGAAAACCGAAGTGGTGCGTAAATTATGAAGAAGTGCTGGCTAAAAGGGGGATGGAAACATGTTAAAGCAACAGTTGACTGATTGTACGTTTTATAAATTTGTGAATGAGGATTTTAAGGTTGCTTTTGATTTTCTGAAAAACAAAGAGAATGAAAAGCTGGATGCCGGTCGGTATGATATTAATGACAGGGTTTTTGCGTTTGTTCAGATATATCATACCAAGCCGGAAGATCAGGTCAAATGGGAAGCGCATAATAAATATTTCGATATCCAGTATATTGTTTCAGGAGAAGAAAAATTTTATATTGCGCAAAGAGACAACCTTAACGAGACTGTTCCGTATGATGAAACAAAGGATATTGTGTTTTTCGGTGAAACTGACGGACATGCAGACTTGGTAATACTTAAGCAGGGTGAATTTGTAATCGTGGGGCCTGAAGAAGCGCACAAGCCATGCTGTACAGTCCGGGAAAGCCAATGGGTAAAGAAGATTGTAGTGAAGGTGCCTGTTAGGAATTAACCATTAATTTGTTATAAAAAATGAGTAGGGGGCGGCTGATTGTTTCGGCTGCCCCCTACTTGTTATTATTATATGTGAAAATGTAACAAGAATACTTTAAATAGAGAGATGATATCGAGGGCTTGTGTATTGTAGTGTTTAAAGCCTGCCGCATAATAATGATAAGCAAAAAGCCCGGCACTAACATGCCGGACTCTTGCTAAAAAGGGGAGGATAAGTATTTAACTTTTCTTTAGTGATCATAATTGGAGGGGGAGTCCAACTATGAAAGAGCATACGCATTCATCCCATACAGAAAAATCTATATTGGGATATTAGTATTATGATACTAGATTACTTAATTTATACATAATTAATTTAATTTAGTAAAAAATATTGTTGTTGGAATTTTTGATTATATTGTGGTATACTATCCGCGTATTTATAATAAGCATATATTTATCACATTATTACGGAAGGATGAAATTTATGAGTTTACTTCAGGAGTGGAGAGATTACGCCTATGCCTATGACATGAACAGCAGGCAGGGGCAGATGTTCTGGGCGAATTATTTCAATATTGAGAAGGAAATCTATCAGAAGCTTCTTTCCGACCCCGACAAGGTGTGGGAGGATACGGTAGAGAATCTGGCGAAGGAGTTTGATACGGAGCTCAAATATTTTGTAGGGTTTTTAGATGGCATAAATGACAGTCTTGTAACACCTAATCCCATCGAGGAGATGGACAAGGATACCAAGGTCAGTCTTGCATACGATAAGGAAAAGCTTTACTACAATATGGTTGGTGCGAATGCGGATTGGTTATATAATCTTGAGGAATGGGACGGACTGCTTACGAAGGAACGCAGGAAGGAGCTTTATAAGGAGCAGAAGAGTTCAACCACAATAGTAAAAGACAAGAAAATAGGCAGAAATGAACCCTGTCCCTGCGGCAGCGGAAAGAAATATAAAAGATGTTGCGGATTCAACGCGTAATCTTTAGTAAAAGGATAAGATCTTATTGAAGCAGCTTATCCTTTTTGTTAATATTGTATTTACCTTGACTATCGTTATATAAGAAATTATCATAGAACTAAGCGGGAAATGAACACGAAAAACCTGTGATAAAGTAAAGGTTCGAATGTAATATTATGGAACGGTTTGGTTTTTAGGGTACGGAGCATATATATGAGAAAACGTAGAAATAAAGATATGTATATAGATTACAGCAAATCATACCTGTATCGCAGAAGAAGTCGCGGAAGTAAAATAGCAGGTATTATTATAGTTGTCATATTAGCGTTTGTATTCGGGATTGGCACCTACTATGCTGTTCGAATCAAAACCGGTGGTGAATATCGGCTAAACAGAAAACATGATATGGCAGATAATAATGAAGAGAATTCGGCTGAAATCATTCCATCTCCGGTGATTACAACAGCTCCAATCAATGATGATACAGGAGAGGAAGAGGTTGTCGATGAAAGCGACACAAGGACACCTGTCAGGGTAAAAGGCTTGTATGTAACGTCACGGGCAATTATGGATAAAAGGGATGAGATAATAGAAATTGCCGATACAACCGAGATAAATGCTCTGGTTATTGATGTTAAGGATGATAACGGCAGAATAACATTTCAAATGGATAGTCCCAAGGCTCAGGAGATAGGTGCAACAACCAATACAATATCAGATATTGACGCATTGATGAGACTCCTGAAGATAAAGAATATATACCCAATTGCCAGAATTGTAGCTTTTAAAGATCCGTACCTGGCTGAGCAAAGACATGAGCTTGCCATAAAAAATAAAGATGGCTCTCTATACAGAGACAATAACGGTGAATGTTGGGTTAATCCCTACGAGAAAGAGGTCTGGGATTATCTGATTGAGGTATCAACTAAGGCGGCTGAAGCCGGATTTATGGAGATTCAATTTGATTATATTCGTTTTTCAACCGGTAAAGGTATGTCTAATGCTGATTTTGGACCTCTGGCTGAGGAAAAAACCAAGGAAGACATCATAATTGAATTTACCCAATATGCGTATGAGAGTCTAAAACCATTAGGAGTATTTGTATCCGCCGATGTATATGGAACAATAATAAGCAGCAGTATAGATGCAGGTCTCGTGGGACAAAATTATGTTGAGATGTCAAAATATCTGGATTATATCTGCCCCATGATTTATCCCTCGCATTTTGCAGACGGCAATTATGGAGTGGAGCATCCAGATTTAGAACCTTTTAATATTATACGAAAGGTTTTGAGAGCTTCAAAGAATAAACTGAATGAAATCCCTGAGGGAGAGCATAGAGCCATTGTCAGACCATGGCTTCAGGACTTTACTGCCACCTGGATTAAGAATTATCAGGAATACGGACCTTCACAGATACGTGAGCAGATTTCAGGTGTCTACGTTGTGGGATATTCTGAATGGCTTTTGTGGAATGCATCCTGTAATTACACAGTAGATGCTCTTCGTAAGGAATAGATGCATAATTTGTACCTCCTATTAATATATTCTAGTATAAGTTGACTCGGAGGTGTCAAATGAATAAATCATTTCCTAATAACACAAGAGTTATATATATATTAGAAGCGTTAGTATTTTCTTATATAATTACAGGACTTCTTTTGCTGCTTATTTCTTTTCTTATGCTTAAGCTTGAGCTGTCCGGTGCGGTAATCAGCGGATTCATTAATTTTACTTATATCGCTTCTGCTTTTACAGGAGGTTTCTTTATCGGCAAAAAGACAGCACAGAAGAAATTCATATGGGGTTTAATTGTCGGAATATTTTATTTCGTCATACTGATGATAGTATCTTTAATGATGAATCGTGTAGGCCCCCTTCCTCTTGGAAACTTATTTACAGTGTTTATTATTACCGGCTTAAGCGGTATGCTGGGTGGTATGATAAGCTGACCATACCTAAACAAATATAAGGAGACCAAATATGAAACGGGTATTTATAACAGGTGCTCTGGGACAATTGGGACGAGCTTTAACGGAATTATTAAAGAACAGACAAGAATATATGCTGTATCTTACAGATTCATATCCCGAAGCGGACCATATGGTTAAAATGCTCGATATTACAGATGAAGCTTTGGTTAAGTCTGAAATAGCAGCCATTTATCCGGATATTATTATTAACTGTGCTGCAATGACAGCTGTGGATCTGTGTGAAACCGAAAAGGAGATGGCATATAATATCAATGCACTTGGTCCCAAATATATAGCTGAGGCAGCACACAAGCTGGGAGCAAAGCTGTTTCATATATCCACAGATTATGTATATGACGGACAAGCTGTTACCCCATATACCGAAGAATCAAAGCCTAATCCCATCAGTGTATATGGAAGTACAAAGCTGGCAGGAGACAATTATGTAATGAACTGTTGTCCCAATGCAACAATTCTTCATACATCCGGATTATACGGAGCAGGAAAGAACTTTGTAAATACTATGCTGAAGTTGGCTGATGAAGGTAAGAGAATTCGTGTGGTGGCTGACCAAATCACAACACCGACCAGTGCACTTGAACTNGCAAGGGTTATTATTTTTTTAATGGAGACTGACAGCTGTGGGAAATACCATGCAAGCTGTGAGGGTAGTACCGGTTGGTATGGATTTGCGTGTAAAATATTCGAATTAACAGGCAGGAAGCCTATAATTGATGCTATTAGTACTTCAGAATATCCCACGCCTGCAAAACGTCCGTTATACTCGGTTCTGGACAATAAAAAGCTTAGAGCGCTGCATGGATATTATATGAAGGAGTGGGAGGAAGCCCTGAAAGAATATTTGGAGAGAAAGGTAATAAATCATGAGATATGAAGAACATACGATAGAGGGTAGAAATGCTGTTCTTGAAGCCATTCGTGCAGGTAAGACAATAGACAGGCTGTTTGTTCTTAGCGGCAGTCAGGATGGACCGATCAGAACTATAACAGACAAAGCAAAGAGGATGGATGCAATCATAACCTATGTTGCAAGAGAACGGCTTGATCAATTGTCGCAGACCGGAAAGCATCAGGGCGTGATTGCTTATACTGCAGCATACGATTATGCCAAAGTAGAAGATATATTAGAGGCAGCGAAGGAGAGGAATGAGGCACCATTTATTATACTATTGGACAGTATTGAGGATCCACATAATCTTGGAGCCATAATACGTACGGCTCATCAAGCAGGTGCACACGGTATTATTATTCCTAAACGCCGTGCTGTGGGGCTTACTGCTGCTGTGGCCAAGGTCTCAGCCGGAGCCATTAATTACATGCCTGTTGCAAAGGTGACCAATCTTACTAACACAATAGAGATGTTGAAGAAAGAGGGAATATGGTTTGTATGTGCCGATATGGACGGAGAGATGATGTATAATCTTGATTTGACAGGACCGATAGGTCTGGTAATTGGCAGTGAAGGTGAGGGAGTAGGAAGGCTTATAAAAGAAAAATGCGATTTCATAGCCAAGATACCTATGTTTGGAAAAGTTGATTCATTAAATGCATCTGTGGCAGCAGGGATACTTGCTTATGAAATAGTAAGACAGAGACTTAAAACATGATGATTCCATGAGTAGATTCAGTGATTCATTATAGACAGTGATTCTTAGGAAGCACGGCTTCCGAAGTGTTTTTCAAGGAGGTGCTTGGGTGAAATCTGATGTGAATTATAGTATGATGAAGGATGAGGATATCGTTGACAGGATACAGGCAGGAGACCGTTTGGCTATGGATTTTCTGTTTGAAAAATATAAATATCTGGTTAGAAACAAGGCTAAGGCTTTATTTCTAATCGGTGGCGATAGGGATGATTTAATTCAGGAGGGAATGATAGGTCTGTATAAGGCAATACAGGATTATCAAAGAGATAAACAGAGTTCGTTTTTTAATTTTGCAGATCTATGCATATCAAGACAGATATATAGTGCTATTAAGGCATCTAACAGAAAAAAGAATATACCGCTTAACACTTATATTTCAATATATGCTCCACTGACCTCAGGACAGGGCGAGACTTCCGAGAAGGAAGCACTGGTTGACATAATATACCAGGAGAAAGGCTTAAACCCTGAGGAATTGATTATTGACAAAGAGAATACCAGTATGATAGAATATGAACTTGTAAGACGCTTAAGCGACCTGGAAAAAGAGGTTCTTAGCTTGTATATGCAGGATTTGAAGTATGTTCAGATTGCCAAGGTGCTGGGCAAGGAGCCAAAGACTATAGATAATGCACTTACAAGAATTAAGACAAAGCTTAACCGGGTATTGAAGGATATCGAGAATCAGAATGCATAAGCAGTCATTTTTTAATGTTTGCATTGCTGTTGTAGCTCAGGAGGTAGAGCACCTCATTGGTAATGAGGAGGTCGGCGGTTCAAGTCCGCTCAACAGCTTCCGGTAACTGCTTNAAAATGAACCGGCAGTATAGGAATATCGAGGTGTGGCTCAGTTTGGTTAGAGCGCTACGTTAGGGACGTAGAGGCCGCAGGTTCAAATCCTGTCACCTCGATTTTTTTGTAAAACATATGTAAAACATATTGACATTGAAATTTTCATAAGGTATACTACATCCAACAATCATATCTGATTACTATAATCAGAACAAGAAGCCGAAGAGCTTTCGGAAAGGAGTTTATTGATGAGAACATCAAACATCATCATGTGCAATATGGATAACATGTGTGGTATGTGTACTATGTGCAGCATGCCTTATATCATATTGTGCCTTGATAGATGAATGTGGTGTTTTCATGAAGGAATAGACTCTAATAATTCTTTATCATAAAATCGACTATTGAAAACCAACAGGAAGCTATCGGCTATCCTGTTTTTTTATGTAATATAAAGTTGTATAATATTACATAAATGATATAGTATCAATGATTGTTACATTATGCGGAGGTGGGCTATGGCNTATCGTGAACCTATGATTGAACTGATCGGGTTNGGTAAAACATTTGAAAGNAAGAACAATTATGTGAAAGCCTTAGAGGATATTAACCTTACNATATATGAGGGTGAAATCTTTGGAATTATTGGGCTAAGCGGTGCGGGAAAGAGTACTCTGGTCAGATGCATTAATTACTTGGAAAGACCGACAACCGGAAAGGTTATATTTGATAAAATTGACTTATCCGAAGTACATGATTACGAATTATTGAAGATAAGACAGTCCATGGGTATGATATTCCAGCAGTTTAATCTTTTGATGCAGCGTAATGTACTGCAGAACATCTGCTTTCCTTTAGAGATTGCGGGGGTATCCAAAAAAGACGCTATAAAGCGGGCTTATGAGCTTCTTGAGGTTGTGGGTCTGACAGATAAGGCAAAAGCATACCCGGCACAGTTATCAGGTGGACAAAAGCAGAGAGTTGCCATAGCAAGAGCTTTGGCGACCAAACCAAAGGTACTTTTATGTGATGAAGCGACAAGTGCCCTTGATCCGACGACTACCAGATCAATACTTAATTTATTAAGAGAAATCAACAAAAACTTAGGTATTACAATAATAGTGATTACACATGAAATGAGTGTTATCGAAGAAATTTGTAACCGCGTTGCAATTATTGATGACAGCCGTATAGCCGAAATAGGTGATGTAGAGGAGGTCTTTATGCGACCTAAATCAAAGATTGCAAGACAGCTGGTATTTTCAGGTGTAAATCACATCGAACACTTTGTGGGAGAGGACAAATGCCGTATTATTTTTGACGGGAGAACCTCCTTTGAACCTGTTATTGCCAATATGGTGTTGGAATGCAGAACTCCGGTGAATATATTATTTGCTGATACCAAGGATATTGACGGCAAAGCATTTGGACAGATGATAATTCAGCTTCCGGAGGATGAAATAAGTAAGAAAAGGATATTTGCATATCTGGAAACCAATAAGATACCCTATGAGGAGGTGATATAGCATGTTTAGCCGTGCGGTACTGGAGATGATCGGGAAAGGCATTTTGGAAACGCTGTATATGACGGTATTATCCTCGGTCTTGGCATACATACTGGGACTTCCTCTTGGTATTGTGCTGGTTGTGACTGACAAGGAAGGCATAGCTCCTATGCTGACAATTAATCGGATAATTGGAGTAATAGTTAATATTTTTCGTTCCATACCGTTTGTAATATTATTGGTGGCACTTATGCCATTTACAAGGTTGGTAGTAGGTACCACGCTTGGACCAAATGCCTTGGTTGTTCCTTTGGTAATAGGCTCGGCTCCTTATATAGCAAGACTGGTGGAATCGTCACTGAAGGAAGTGGATCATGGTATTATTGAGGCTGCAAAATCCATGGGAGCATCTCCTGTACAGATAGTGTTTAAGGTTCTTTTACCGGAAGCCAAGCCTTCGCTGATTATGGGGGGAGCTATTGCTGTGATTACTATACTTAGCTACTCTGCAATGGGAGGCTTTGTAGGAGCGGGGGGACTTGGAACCTTGGCAATTAATTATGGTTATTACCGATATCAGGCTGATATTATGCTGGTCACCGTAGCAATACTGGTATTGATTGTACAGGGTGTTCAGGAACTTGGAGGCAGGCTGGTAAGACGGTCAGACAAGAGACTGTAAAGTCTTTGGATTCATTTAAACGTAAACGGTGGATAAATACGGTGATATGTACCGTCACACAAATAAGTGTATACAAGTACGTCAAATAAGCGGACTTGAATAAATATTTGAAATAATAGGAGGGATTTTAATGAAAAAAATTGCGTTAACATTAGTATTATTATCATTATTAACAGCTGTATTGGGAGGATGTGCAAAAGATAATAATGATGGAAAGAAGCAGAGCAATAAGAAAATCGTTGTCGGGGCAAGCATAACACCTCATGCTGAGATTCTTGAGAAGGCAAAAAGTATATTGGCAGATAAAGGCTATGAGCTTGACATAGTTGAGTATAACGATTATGTTCAGCCTAATGTAGCTTTGGATGCCGGCGACCTCGATGCAAATTATTTTCAGCATCAGCCTTATCTTGACCAATTCAATGAAGAGAGGGGCATGGATCTGGTATCTGTAGCGATAATCCATTATGAGCCATTTGGGATATATCCCGGGAAAACAAAGAGCTTGGATGACTTAAAAGACGGGGCAGAGATTGCTATTCCCAATGACGGAACCAATGAAGCGAGAGCACTGTTGCTTTTGGAAGCACAGGGTCTTATAAAGCTTACCGAAGGTGTGGGTCTGGAAGCTACGATAATCGATATTGCCGAGAATTCGAGAAATCTTGTAATACACGAAATAGAAGCAGCACAGCTTGCACGTTCACTTCAGGACGTAGACTTTGCAGTAATCAACGGTAACTATGCTATACAGGCAGGTCTAAATGTCTCTAAGGATGCTCTTGCCGTAGAGGATAAGGATTCTGAGGCTGCCAATATCTATGGAAATGTCATCGCTGTAAGAAAAGGTGATGAGGACAGAGAAGAGATTAAGGCTCTCGTAGAGGCTCTGCAAAGTGATGAAGTAAAGGAATTTATTGAGTCCACTTATGAAGGGGCAGTTGTTCCAAAATTCTAGCTTTATAATTATTAAGGAATCTACCTGATTTTCAGGGGTATATCTATATTCCGTCCCGCAGTGTGTTTATATAATGCACGGATTTTCGTATAATGTGTGAAAGCATCCTTTGCGAATATATCATTTGTTTAATACCATTTGTGAAAACATCATTTGCAAAAACATACATGATATATAAACACATAGTATATGAACATACACATATCGGGTTGGGAACACAGATATACCCTTACTGTTTTGTAAGACACTTAAATATTTATGTTTGTTTATTAGCTTATATAAACTATCTCCATATCACGGTGTTATCTTATATGCATATGCCTGACCGGTATTTCTGTTGGCCGCAAACACATAGTCATAATCAGGATAGTTAACAATACAGGCGTTACTCGGACCCTGACCTGAATCTATTACATTGGTTATGAATTCTTTTTTATCACTGTCATAGGTTACATAGAACAGTTTTTCCTTACCTTTTCGCCCGCCGCCTAAGAATACCGGCTTATTATTTATATATCCGGCATGGGCGACATGAAAAAAGTCAGCAGGTTCAGGAAATTCATATACCTTCTTATAGCTGCCGTCTATCATTTTATAAATCTCAAAATTATTACCGTGAAAAGGTGAAATCAAGGCTATTTCCTGTTCGCCGTCTCCATCAATATCTATCATATCTCCTTCACTGAAGCTTCCATCTATAATTTTCTCAATTTTCCATTTGTCGTTATCATCAGAAGGCGGCATAAATATAAAGCCTCCGTTATCACAGGTAACGAATCCTGCATCCTGACCGCCTACATTAACTCGGGCATAGCCATGATTCTTATAAAAATCATCTCTTAATACCTCAAGCTTAAGGGGTATATCCGGAGAGTCAGGAAGCTTTGCACAGTATACAACACCGGGCTTTGGCCATTCTTCCAGAGTTGGTTTATAAGTGGCTACAGTGCATGCCAACAGATATAACTGACCGTTTCTTTCTAACAAATCAAAACGGTGAATATAAGGAAGTGTTACAAGATCTGTTACAGTTACATTTTTGTTTTGATCGATTCGTACCCATACAAGCTTCGCCTCTTCCCAATCCCACAGACGATAGTACTTCTGCACCGCAAGAAATTCGCCGGGCTTATTTGGTATCGGTACCATACCCATAGTTCCGCCGGGATGTTCCCAAACAGTAAATGTTTCTGAAAGATCCGGCAGAGAATACGCAAGACAAACATCATCACCTTCACTGGCAAATAATATATAATTCTTATCATGCAGGGGGATTTCGGCTACAGCATAACAATCGGGGATATTTGCCAAGAATGTTTTCGTAATATTCACAAGAACCTCCTTTGCCGCTACAGTAGCGTAAAAATACTATGCATAAAGCAAGTATTATGTTATTGTTATTTGAAAGTATTTTGATAAAAACAAATATACAAAAATACTTGAGTATACATTTGTTATGTTATCATATCATAAAAACTGCCTTTTATCCATAAGAATATTGTTTCTATTTTATATATATTGCACAAAAGAGTATTATATGATACTATTATTATGTCAACAATAGATATTTATCTGAAAGGGGGAGTACAATTGAGAACACTATTAAGACTAAAACGGAATCATTTATTATTGTTATCCCCATTGTCTTTTTTTCTTATTTTGTTAGCCAAAAAGAGCAGTTTTTTCGCTGAGCATATTAATGCTTTGGGTGTTTACAAATGGTTATCCCAATTTATCTCACTTATAACCGGTATGCTGCCGATATCCTTGGCAGAGACTTTTTTAATGATTTTGCCTNTTATCTTAGCAGCAATATTAATCAGATTCATTGTCAAATTAATAAAAGATAAGCACAACAGAAAAACAAATGCTGTTAAAGGGATTATTAATGTTATGTGTGCCCTTAGCGTAATCTTATTCTCCTTTACGATAATGGGCGGGTTAAACTATTACAGATATCCTTTTAGCTACTATTCAAATTTGGAAATTGAAAATTATACGGTAGAAGAATTGTATGACTTGACCATGCATCTGGCCAAGCAGGCTAATGAGCTTAGAAGCAGAGTTCCAAAAGTAGATGAAAATGATGTATTTGATCTGTCCATGAGTAATTATGAGCTTGCCAAAGAAGCTAACAAAGCAATGAGAAAATTATCAAAAGAGTATCCTGTGCTTGGAGGAAGGTATGGTTCGCCAAAACCGGTTTTATTGTCCCGGTTAATGTCACATACGGAAATTACGGGGATATTTGTACCCTTTACTATGGAAGCCAATGTAAATGTAGATATATCTGATTATGCAATACCATATACCATGTTGCATGAAATGGCTCACCAAAGAGGGTTTATGAGAGAGGATGAAGCCAACTATATTGCTTATCTTGCAGGTGCAAGTTCTGATAATGTTGAATTACAATACAGCAGCACTATGATGGCTTTGATATCATCAGGTAATGAGCTGTATATGAAGAATCAGGAATTATATTTTGAAGTCAGAGATATTTACTCCGATGGAATAGTAAAGGATATTCGGGCAAACTCGGAATATTGGGCAAGATATAAGGACACAGTGGTAAGCACGGTATCCAATAAGATTAATGACACTTACCTTAAAGCAAATGCTCAAACAGACGGTGTACAAAGCTATAACCGCATGGTGGAACTTTTGCTTGCCAAGTATAAAGCTGAACAAACCAAAAATCAGTAATTCGGATATACTCCTTCTAGGATGATTAGCGTTATAGTATCAATCAGAAGGAGTATTTTTATGTTTAGGAGCCTCAGGGTGCTGTCCGGAATGCTGCATATGAATTAGCACAAAATGCCATGCATGGATTTTAGGGTTGATTTTTTAAATTTATATGTTATAATTATTACGTAATTATTAACAAAATGTTATGAATGTTCCATATTTGTAACATTTTTGTGTTTAAGGAGATTATTATGATTCAGAAATGGAAGCAAAAGCTGTTTATTGCATTGACAGCGGTATTATTAGCTGCATTAGGTTATAATCATACTGCATATGCAACTGAGCTTGAGCATTATGAAACCAATATTCCGGAAGAAATCAATATCATAGAAGAAGTCAATATAACAGAAGAAGCAAATATCACAGAAGAAGATAACAATACAGATGAAGTCAATGCTACAGATGAAGAAAACACTCCGGATACAGATGAGTTGTTTGATCCTGAGCTTTATGAGATCTATGTGGATGAACAGGGACAGGTTTTTTATATTGAGAAGGAGCCTGTGAAGCCCGAGATAAATGATAGTGATGATATTATTCCGGATGAAAAACTGGAAGTAAAACCTGTTAAAGAAGAGAAAGTAAAAAAGCCGGCTTACACAAAGAAAGAATTAAGACTTCTGGCATGTCTTGTATATACCGAGGCAGGAAACCAATCCTATGACGGGATGCTTGCAGTTGCCAATGTTGTATTAAACAGAGTAAAAAGCAGCGTATATTATCATGTTAATACAATAGAGGAAGTAATATATGACAGGCAGTGGGCGGTGCAGTTCTCTGTAACGATAAAAAACAAAAAAACAGGAAAAAGCATGTTAGACAGAGCATTAGAAGCGTATGATACAGGTGTATTTTCGGGTAAAAATCCTGCTGCCGAGAAGAAAGCCATGGATAAGGCTATTAAAGCTGCGAAGGCAGCACTAAATGGTGAGAACAATATAGGCGATTATCTGTGCTTTAGAATGAATAACAGCGGAGCAAAGAGTATTAAGAAAAAATATAGTGACTATAAAATTATAGGTGACCATATCTTCTATCGTACCAAATAATATTTACATAATATGTGAATTTTGTAAGCTGTACTTTGTCATGTATATGATAATAGTACAGCTTTTAATTTTTTACTTTTATCTTAATTAATAATGTGATATCATAATATATGAGTCTACATATCATAGTTTTGATAATGGCAATTCAAAAGAAAGCTTATATATTAACTGTACAAAAGAACTTGAATTGGAGGTATAATCATGGATAACTTATTCTCCGGTCTGGAAGAATTAGGATTAGACAATCTGTCAAACATCAATATTTATGATGATAAGGAAAAAGAAGAAACAAAAGACAGCCAAACCAAATCACAGAACACCGTTTCCGAAGAGGATATAATATTTGATAAGACATATTCTTGTCCGGTATGTGATTCGGAATTTAAATCTAAGAGTGTCAAGACAGGTAAGGTAAAGCTTCAGAGCCTTGATTCTGACTTAAGACCAAGATATCATCATGTAGATCCGTTAAAGTATGACGCCGTTCTATGTCCTAAATGCGGGTATGCATCATTAACCAGATTTTTTAAATATGTAACATATACACAAGCCGAATGGATTAAGAAGAATATATCTGCAAGCTTTAAGCCGCTGCAAGAGAGTGAAGGCATATATAGCTATGATGATGCTATTGTCAGACATAAGATGGCATTGGTAAATTCTATTGTAAAAAAAGGAAAGACTTCTGAAAAAGCTTATACCTGCTTAAAAACAGCATGGGTAATAAGAGGTAAGGCAGAGACACTGCCAAACGATACTCCCAATTACAAAGAGGTTATTGCACAGCTTCAAAAAGAAGAAAAGGAGTTTATATCGAATGCTTATGAAGGATTTTCAGAGGCTTACATGACAGAAGCATTCCCGATGTGCGGAATGGATGAGAATACAATTGCTTTGCTGGTAGCAGAGTTAGCAAGGAAAATTGGTAAATTAGATGAATCCTCCAGATGGATATCCAAAATACTTATATCCAGGGAAGCCAGTGAAAGAATCAAGGATAAAGCCAGAGAAATCAAAGAACTGATAAAAGAGGGAAGAAATTGAGAGAAAAATTACATACCATACCTGTAAATGATGCATTTGATCATGACAGCGAGTGTCCGGTTTGTTATATGATAAAAGAGCTTGAAACCAAGGTAATAGATTTTACCATGGGTCCCAGCTACATGGAGGATGATGTCCGGGGAGAAACATCAAGACTTGGTTTTTGTGATAAGCATATAGAACTTCTGTATAAGAATCAGAACCGTTTAGGATTATCACTGATTTTAAAAAGTCATTTAGACAGAGTCATTAAGGATATTGAAAAGCTCTCCGCAAGTAATACAAGAACACAGTCACCTTCATTATTTAAAAAGCAGAAAAGCGAATCAGGTGTTGTATCATATGTTGAAGAACTGGACAGGTCGTGTTATATATGTGCGATGATTGAAAGGACTTTCGAAAGATATATCGCCACGATATTCTATTTGTACCGCCATGAAGATGAATTCAGAAAAAAATTCAAAGCATGCAAGGGCTTTTGTATCAGGCATTACGGTTTACTTCATAAAGAAGCCCCAAAACATCTAAGCGGCAGTCAGCTTCAGGCTTTTATCAATGAATTGAATACACTGTATCTTGATAATATGAAGAGAGTAAGAGATGATTTGGATTGGTTTATAGATAAATTTGATTACAGATATGCAAATGAACCATGGAAGAACTCTAAGGATGCATTGCCAAGGACAATAAATAAGACAAACAGCATTATCCGGGATAAATAATTTCTTATAATATTAATGACATTTTGGTATAAGGTTCCTATTTTAGAATATACTAGCTATGTGTATAAGATAAGAGTTATTGCCATAGGGTGATAACTTTTTTCTCGTCGGAACAATATAAGCGAGTATTTATTAGAAAAAATGAGATAAATCAAGATAATAAGAGATTATGAAATATTTCATAGAAATACACGCTGTTTTTCAATAGATGGGAGTTTGCATAATTAATACAAATTTACTAATATATTAATGAATTTAGCACTCAACCAATAAGAGTGCTAATAATTATCAAAAATTGGATAATAAGGAGGAATTATTAATGAAGCTAGTACCATTAGGAGATAAGGTAGTATTAAAACAACTAGTGGCAGAAGAGACAACAAAATCCGGAATAGTATTACCCGGTCAAGCAAAGGAAAAGCCGCAACAGGCAGAAGTAATAGCAGTAGGTCCCGGTGGCATGGTTGACGGTAAAGAAATTACTATGCAAGTAAAAGTTGGGGATAGAGTCATCTTTTCAAAATATGCCGGAACAGAAGTTAAGCTTGACGAGGAAGAGTTTATTATTGTTAAGCAGAATGATATTGTAGCAATTATAGAAGACTAATTAAGGAGGATAAAGTATATGGCAAAGGATATTATATATGGTGCAGATGCACGTAAATCCCTTGAAAAAGGTGTTAATAAATTAGCGGATACAGTAAGAGTAACATTAGGTCCGAAGGGAAGAAATGTTGTATTAGATAAATCATTTGGAACACCTTTAATCACTAATGACGGTGTAACAATTGCAAAGGAAATAGAAATTGAAGATCCTTTCGAAAACATGGGTGCTCAGATATTAAAGGAAGTTGCAACAAAGACAAATGATGTTGCAGGTGACGGTACTACAACCGCTACTGTTCTTGCACAAGCGATGATAAGCGAGGGTATGAAGAACCTGGCAGCAGGAGCAAATCCTATAATATTAAGAAAAGGTATGAAAAAAGCAACTGATGTTGCAGTAGATGCTATTGTTAAAATGAGCTCTAAGTTAACAGGCAAGGATCAGATTGCCCGAGTAGCTGCAATATCTGCCGGAGATGACACTGTCGGACAGCTGGTAGCAGATGCTATGGAAAAGGTAAGTAATGACGGTGTAATAACAGTAGAAGAATCCAAAACCATGAAGACCGAGCTTGACCTTGTAGAGGGTATGCAATTTGACCGTGGATATATCTCCGCTTATATGTGTACTGACATGGATAAGATGGAAGCAGTAATTGAAGATCCTTATATCCTTATTACTGACAAGAAGATATCTAATATTCAGGAAATACTGCCGCTTCTTGAGAAGGTAGTACAATCCGGTGCTAAGTTATTAATTATCGCTGAGGATGTTGAGGGCGAAGCTCTTACAACAATCGTTTTAAATAAATTAAGAGGTACATTTACCTGTGTTGCAGTTAAGGCACCCGGATACGGTGACAGAAGAAAAGCAATGCTTCAGGACATTGCAATACTTACAGGTGGTACTGTGATTACCGATGAGCTGGGACTTGATTTGAAGGAAACTACTTTGGAACAGCTTGGTAGAGCAAAATCAGTTAAGGTTCAGAAGGAAAACACTATTATTGTTGATGGTGAAGGTGAAAAGGCTGAGATAGAAGCCAGAATCAACCAGATAAAGGCTCAGATTGAAGAAACAACATCTGAATTTGATAAAGAGAAATTACAGGAAAGACTTGCTAAGCTTTCAGGCGGTGTTGCTGTAATTAAGGTTGGTGCTGCAACCGAAACTGAAATGAAAGAAAGTAAGCTTCGTATGGAAGATGCATTGGCAGCTACAAGAGCAGCAGTTGAGGAAGGAATTGTAGCAGGCGGCGGTTCTGTATTCATTCACGCAGCTAAAGAAGTTGCTAAATTAGCAAGCACTTTAGAGGGAGATGAAAGAACCGGTGCAAATATAATTCTTAAAGCACTCGAGTATCCTCTACATTGCATAGTTGAAAATGCAGGTCTTGAGGGCTCAGTAGTGGTCAGCAAGGTAAAAGAAAGTAAACCCGGAATCGGATTTGATGTTCTTAGTGAAGAATATGTGAATATGGTGGAAGCAGGAATCTTAGATCCTACAAAGGTTGCAAGAAGTGCTCTGCAAAATGCAACAAGCATAGCATCCACACTATTAACTACTGAATCAGTTGTGGCCAATATTAAGACTAATGAACCTGCTATGCCTGCAGGCGGCGGCGGAATGGGCATGATGTAAGCCGCAAGTTATAATATAAGGGCGGTTATAAATAGGTTGAGAGGGGCACTGATATAGCCTCACACACCCGTAGAAGTACATCCCCCTCGTTTGTATGTCATTAATCGGACATAAAATGTCCGCTTATGACATTACAAACGAGGGGTTTGTTCTTCTAAGGGTGCATTACGGCTATATCAGTGCCCCTCTCAACCTATTTATAACCGCCCTTTGTCTGACATTTCAAGGTGTTGGAATGTTTGTATACTAAGGAGTTGACGGCTTACATTTAAGGGAGTTGATAAGCATGAATTTTGAGCTGTTTGCAGCTTACGTTTTGGGAGTGGGTAAGCTTATATACTAAAGAGTTGGTGGCTTACATTTAAGAGAGTTGGCAGGCTTACATTTTAAGGTGTTGACAAGTTGATTGAGTTTGTATAAGATTAAGCAGTAACTAAATATAAATTTTATTTTATTTTGCTAGGGGAGCACGTGCTGAGAGGTATACATAGAGCGAGTTGTATTTGATAATACATGTTGATTCTATATATACTGACCCTCAAAACTTGATCCGGGTAATACCGGCGTAAGGAAGCAATCAAGTGTCCCCTCCTAAGCAAATTTAAGGAGGTTTTTTCATGTTAAAAAAAGTATATGATTTTTTCATTATGACGGACGTGGAGGATGGAAGCTTTTCCCCAACCACGGCAGGAAACATCGCTTTACTGGCAGTTATTATTCTTCTCTTTGTTGCTATTCTTTCGATAAGCGGAGGTAAGAGAAAGCTTAAGGCAAAGCATTTGGCATTTTCGGCAGTTGCTATGACATTGGCTGTTATAACATCAATATTTACCGTATATGAACTGCCTTTTGGCGGCTCCATAACGATGTTCAGGATGTTTTTCATCTGCTTTATCGGTTATCTGTACGGTACTAAGGTCGGCATCATAACCGGTGCAGCTTATGGAATATTGGATTTTATATTAAAGCCATATGCAATAACCCTGATACAGCCGCTTCTTGATTATCCTGTAGCATTCGGTCTGCTGGGTCTGTCCGGGATATTCTCAAAGTCTAAGTATGGAATTATTAAGGGATATCTCTTAGGTGTTGCGGGAAGATTTGTCTGTCATGTAATAACCGGAATAGTATACTTTTCTGAATATGCAGGCGGGAGAAATGTCGTTGTGTATTCATTGTCATACAATGCATCGTATATTGTTCCCGAGGCAGTACTTACAGTATTAGTACTTCTGATTCCTGCTGTCAGACAGGCACTTGATACAGTAAAGAAAATGGCACTTGAGAATTAATACTATTCAGCTATTCTGGTTACAGCCACATAGATACCTGATATCCTGTACCAGGTTGGAAAATCCACAATCCCTGTCGCAGGCATGTTGAATATACTCTGAAAGACTCTTACCGCCTCTGCGGTTTGTTCATTATACTGACCTGTTACAGCAACTTTTGGAATTAGAGTGTAAGCGTTAGAGATGGCATTAAGCTGTTCCTGAATCATTCTTACATTACCATTACTTGCCCCGATACTCAGGTTGTGCCCCGGCCACGAAGCGGGTACACCTGAAACTTGGGGGGCGGTATTTATAAAGATTGAGCTGCCGTAAAAATGTCTCAGTATCCTGATGGCATCAAATCCTTGATCCCCCAATTCTTTGGAGCCCCATTGAGTCATCCAATTAGGGCATTGAACCCTGTAGCCGTCACAATACTGGGTAAGTATGGGCTGTTTCACACCGGGTCTGGAAAGGTAATTTACGAATAAGGAATCTACAGCAAAGCTAATATTATCATATATATTTCTTCCTGCCATCCATTTGTGGTCAAATGCAGTAGAGGAGGTAACGGTAAAATTAAATCCCTGATTTCGATACCATTCCGTAAATACTCTGTTTAAGGTAAAAGACAGTATGGCAAGTACATTGGCCTGTATGGTGGATTCGGGCCAAGTTGCATATATTTCACTCGATGCTACATTTTTGATATAGTCTCTGAATTTTACATAGTGATTGGCTGCAGATGTATCGGTAGGAGGACCGTCATGCACAACGATGAATTCGGGTATAACAACCTGGCGTAATACAATTTCACCGGTTTCGGCAGAGGGATTTATCTCGGGTTCGGCGATTTTGGGAGGATAATCGCCCCACAAGGTATGCGGTGGGATGACATATAGCGATCCTTGGGCATCCGGAACCAAAGCCTCTCTCATGGTTGCATCCTGTATGGAGAATACGTCTGCAAATATCTGTATATTAGAAATGGTTACCGGAGTATAATCCGGCTGAATGGCATGGATATTATATTCAGAATAGGGTTGTACTTCAGCCGGTTCAAGAGAATAGTCAACTGGTGGAGCAGAAAGCTCTATCTCCGGTGTAAGACCGGATATATCTGTTGTTAATTCTTCAAGAACTACTGTTGGTTGAGCCGGCGATGATATTCTTACTGTTGCACCTTCAATTGGCGTCAAATTCGGAGTAACACAGTGTATCTGTAATCTTCCCAAGGATTGAGTTCCAAGCTCAACAGGATAGACTCTAATGCGCTTGCTTGAATTAGGTTCAGTCATGATAATACCTCAATAATTCATTTAATAATAAAATATGATTAATATTTAAATTGGTGCATTAATATAAGAGGAGCACTTGCCCCTCTTATATTAATTATTCATACAATAGATTAAGTTATCGAAGTATTACTGTGTTATGGTTCCGGTTACTATCTGTAATCTTTCCTCATACTTTTGCTTTAACTGCGCCAGATCGAATATAGAATTCAGGTAATTATCAAGCTTTTCTACAAGTGAAAGCTCTTTCTGTTCAATTGCAGACGATGGTTCAGCAGATTCTATATTATCTTTTGCACCGGGTTCAGACTCTACTGCATCAGCATCAGTCGCGGCAGCAGCTTTCTCTGTTTCCGAAGAAGTATCTGCCGACATAGCATTATAAGTGATCTGAGTCTCTTGAACCTCCGATGAACCGGTGTCTGAGTTTGTATTATCAGTCGGTGCTTCTAAAGTATTAAAGAATACAAATAATGCATTTGATAATTCAACCTCAGAAATCATGCTAAGTTCAGGATGAAGTGCAAAATATTCATTTAAAGGACCAACTTCCTCCGGTTTAGTTACAATGACACTACAGGAAGAAAACTTTCGGCTGCCATCCTGATTAGTTGCATCAATTTCAGCAAATACATAGGTCATACCCGACGCCCTGGCTGTTACACGACCTCCTGTACTAACAGTGGCTATCGTAGGATTTTTGCTTGAGAATTTAACCGCTTCAACAGTATTTACCGGTTTGATTAATGCCTCTAACAGAAAGCTCTGATCTATTCCTATTATGATCCTTGAATGAATCAGTTTAACACTGAAAGCAGGCGGACCAATAGTAACATCACAGGTGAGCGAAGCAGAATTAAACCCTCGTCTGATTGTAGCTGTAACAGTAGTTGAACCTACTTTGTTACCGGTGATGGTACCATCCTCATTAACAGAAGCAATCTCAGGATTGGCGGATTTAAAGCTAACCTTAGCATCTTTATCAAGATTATATACTCTGAGTGTAAATGATTTACCGGTTGCCAGAGTAATAGATTTAAGGTTAAGCCGAGCCTCGCTATTTTTCTCCTTTTCAATTTCTGATGCCTGTGCTGTATGAACTGAAGCCGGCATAATATGTGGCATAAAAGTTAAGAAAAGAAGTAAGCCAAGGGAAATTAAGCATTTTAACATAAAATTCTTTTTCATGGCACTTCCTCCAAGTTATGGAAATACAATGTCACATCCTATTTATTATATACATACTTTAGCATGTGATTTTGTCAGAAAGGTGTCATAATCAACTTAAATTTTAATAAGTTGTTAAATTCCCATGGGATAAAATGTAAAGATATTAAAGTTTTACTACTTGTTTTTAGACGGACAGATAATATATAATAATATTGTATGCAAAGCAATCTTTCGATTCTTATTATAGCTTGTCCGATAAAAATCCGCAAGCAGGTAAGCAGTGCATTTTTTTGAGTACGCATACCGTAATAGGCGGACATGGTCTTTGGATATATACCGCTATTATTCTGAAACAAGATATTTATACATAGGAAAAGTATAAGTAATAATCTGTATACTAAAGAAATATAATAAGCACCAGTAAAGGAGGAAATCATTATGCAGCATATCTTAATTGCAGACGATAATCGAGATATTACAGATATTTTATCGACGTACTCCAAGATGGAAGGCTTTGAGCCGATAGTAGCAGCCGATGGCGAGGAAGCCATCCGATTATTTAATGAGTATAATCCCGATGTGGTATTATTGGATGTTATGATGCCGAAGGAAGATGGATATGAGGTATGCAGAAAGATTAGGAGCAAATCAAATGTACCGGTAATCCTTATTACAGCCAGAGGTGAAGATTTCGATAAGATAATGGGTCTTGATATAGGAGCAGATGATTACATAGTAAAGCCATTCAGCCCCAGAGAGGTTATGGCAAGAGTAAGAGCCGTGCTTAGGAGAATGGCAAAATCAAACAAAGACAATTCTTCAGAAAATGTAGTTAAAATAAGTAATTTAGAGATAAATTTAGATGAATATACCTTACATATCGGTGGGAAGAAAATAGCTCTTACCAAAAAAGAAATCGAAACCATGTGGACACTGGCATCAAATCCAAACAAAGTATTTACAAGGGATAATCTTTTGGACAGCCTTTGGGGATTTGATTATTTTGGTGACAGCAGAACTGTGGATTCCCACATCAAGAGACTTCGTGCCAAGATAGATGCTGTGGAGCATCCGGAATGGACTATCAAAACTATATGGGGTGTCGGATATAAGTTTGAAATAATAGAGAATTAATTAGACAAGCGATAATGTAGAGGAGCTTATTAACTATGGCAAAAGAAAACAAGGTTCGTGTTTATAACCGACTGTTTTTCAAGCTGTATATAAATTATGCAGTGATGTTACTCATGACTGCGGTTTTAATATGTCTGATTTTTATTCAGTTATACAAGAATACGACCATGAAAAACGAGCGTGAAAAGCTAATGGAGCAGGCAGCAAACAGCTCGGAGATAATGACAACCAAATTTATAAATACACAAAATTACACAGGATTTTTGGAGGAAATACACACTCAGCAAAAGACCATGGGATCGGACATCTGGACCATTTCAAACCCTTATGCAAGCATACCGATGGATGAAAGAATGGAGACTAATTCTTTCGAGGAAATCTCTGTAGGATATAAAGAGTATGTGGATTTGGTTGAGGGAGCTTTTGAAAACAGAAGGGGATTTTCCATAGCTGATGATGAGATATATCAGACACAGACAATTACAGTAGCAGTTCCCATATACGGAGTTAATCGGGATGTGGCAGGTGCATTGCTGCTAAAAGCTCCTGTAAAGGGACTTGAGGATATTATTGATGACAGTTTGTCGCTGATTGTAATCAGTAGTGTTGTTGCTTTAGCGATTTCATTTATTATCATAATTATTTTTGCCACAGAACTGTCTCTGCCGATTTCCAGGATGCGTTTGACCGCTCTGTCATTGGCGGCGGGAGATTATCATTCAAAGACGGGTATTTCGCGAAACGATGAGATTGGTGACTTGGCAAAGACAGTGGATATCCTGTCAGAAAAACTGCTGGAAAACGAAATACAAAGAAAAAACCTTGAGCAAATGAGACTGGATTTCTTTGCGAATGTATCCCATGAGCTAAGAACGCCAATCACAGTGCTAAGAGCATATACAGAGTCTTTGATTGACGGTGTTGTAAAGGATGAAAAAAAGGTAAACCAATATTATGAGAGAATGCTTTTGGAATGTAAAAGTATGGAACGTTTGGTAGGAGACCTGATGCTGTTATCCAAGATGCAGAATCCGGATTTTGTCATAGATATGGAGCCGGTTAATCTGGTTCAGGTCTTCGATGATATAATTCGAAGTGCGGGCACAATTGCCGAAAAGAAAAACATAAGTATTGAGATAGAAAAGGAACAGCCTGTTATAATGATGTTAGGTGACTATGACCGATTAAGACAGATGTTCATGATAATATTAGATAATGCCATAAAATTCTCAGATGAAAATAAAACAGTCCACATAAAATTATCAAAATCGGACAAAATAAGAGTAAGCATAAAGGATGAAGGCATTGGAATGGATGCCAATGAGTTGGAGAATATTTTCGAAAAGTTCTATAAATCGAACCTCAGTCAGAATGCATCAGGTACGGGGCTTGGACTGTCAATAGCCAAACAGATTGCAATTAAGCATAACGGACAAATCGAAGTAGATTCTTCATTGGGTGTCGGAAGTACATTTACTTTTATATTTTCACCGTATGATATGGATGATGCATCCCTGTAAAACGTCCCTGTAAATACCATCAAAAATTTGTATAAAAGCATTGAAAAGCAATGAGAAATCCATTATAATATAGTTAAAGAATTTCCTGAGATGTTCGATATTCCTGTTATTTTGAACCTACATGATGTAATAAGGGAAACCTATATTTGTGAGTGGATGTCAGGCCGCCATTGACAGCGGAAGGCAGAAGCTTACATGCGGTTACCCACCTAGCTTGGCTAGGCGTCAAAATGCAGGAGACGGCATTTCGGGTTTACACTAAAGATGAAAGCGGCTTCGGCCGCTTTTTTGATTCTAATTTTTCGATATTGGATACAGCTGCTAATAAAACCACAGAAAACGATTAAGTTTATTATGTAAATATATAAATAATACTTGTAATAATTGTGAATATAGTATATTATGTACTATGGTAAGTGAGTGAATGTTTACAATAAAAAAAGGCTCTAAATTATGAAAAATTATATTTAATAATTTTGTAACAACAAAATTCACAAAATATCTTGACATTTGATAATAAATATAGGAATATTATATAATAACGGATATACAGAAAACGATTAAGTTGTTAAACAGTATCGCTGAATTGTATATGCATGAATTACATAAGGGGGAAATAGAATGAAAGGATTTCTACATAATACATGGAAGCATAGAGCACATTTTATTATGTGTATTCCGGTTTTATTGGTACTGCTCTTTTTCAGCTATATTCCAATGGCCGGAATGTCCATGGCATTTAAAAGATTTGATTTTAGCAAAGGAATCTGGGGCAGTCCATTTGTTGGTCTTGATAATTTTCAGTTCTTATTAGCCTCAGGCAAAACCTTTACGAGAATGACAGTGAATACATTGAAGTATTATGCGATATTTTTAATATTAGGCACCTCATTAAACATAGCGGTTGCTATTGCGATAGACCAATTCGTATTTAAGCGTCTGGGAAAGACCTTTCAAAGCATAATGATTATTCCGGTATTTATTTCTTATGCGGCAGTACAGTTTATTGTGTATGCTTTCCTTGGCAACAACGGTATGGTTAATAATGTATTGCAATTTATGGGGCTTGAGCCTATCAGATGGTATATAAATGCAAAGTATTGGACGACAATTCTTACGGTTGTTAAGATGTGGAACGGTGTTGGTTATGGTTCGGTTCTTTTCATGTCGGTTTTGGCAGGAATTGATCAGGAGATGTATGAGGCAGCAAGGATTGACGGTGCTAACAAGAGGCAGCAGATATTTCATATAACATTGCCTTCTCTCATCCCTATGACTACTATTGTGATACTGCTTAGCGTAGGTGGAATTATGCGATCTGATACAGGCTTATTCTATCAGGTGACGAGAAACAGCGGTATCTTATATTCAACAACTCAAGTTATTGATTCGTATATACTGAATGCTTTAATGACAACTTCAGCTTATGGTTTTTCTGCTGCTGCAGCATTATATCAATCAGTAGTTGGTCTTGTGCTGATACTAATAGCCAATTATGTTGTCCGTAAGATCGAACCGGATAATGCACTGTTTTAAAGTTGTAAGAAAGGAGTATAACAATGCAAAATGTAATTAGTAGCAGAAGTATTATAAAGGTTAGGAAAAAGAAAAAGAAGGGTTTAGGTCAATACATATTAGCATTGATTTTGGGACTATATACATTGTTTTGCCTGATGCCTATACTGTTGGTAATTATTACTGCTTTTTCTGATGATAAGACTATTGCTTCGAAGGGATATAGTTATTTCCCTGACAAATGGTCATTAGAGGGATTTAAATATGTATTCAAATATGGCAGGCAACTCTTTACCTCATATGGTGTGACAATTTTTATTACTATTGTTGGAACATTCTTTGGATTATTTATAATGAGTATGTTTGCATTTGCATTGAGTCGAAGAGATTTTATGTTCAGAAAATTTTTATCAATGTATATATTAATACCCATGTTGTTCCCGGCTGGTCAGTTGGCCAACTATTTGGTATATACAAATTCCTATAAATTAAAGGATAGTCTGTTGCTGCTGATTATACCGCTGTCGGTCTCAACCATGAACATCATTATTTTACGAACATACATTCAAACAAGTATTCCGGATGAATTAATGGATTCAGCCCGAATAGACGGAGCGGGAGAGTATAGAACCTTCTTCCAGATAGTAGCACCGTTAATGAAGCCTGTGCTGGCTTCGGTGGGATTCATGATGGCCACGGCATATTGGAATGATTGGCAGAATGCATTGCTATACATTGACACTGCTTCCAAGAATCCATTGCAATTACTCTTAATACGAATACAGAAAAACATTGAGTTCTTGCTCAATAACAAGAATATTTCGGGTGCGGCATTAGCAGCTATTCAGCAGGGAATACCTGAATATTCTGCTACAATGGCGACAGTACTTACGGTTATAGGACCGATTATGATAGCATATCCATTTTTCCAAAAGTATTTTATAAAGGGTCTTACCATAGGTTCTGTTAAGGGGTGATTTTCATGATGCTAAAGCACAATGCTAAGTATAATGCATAGTAAAAGCAAAATGCAAAAGTAAAAGCTTAAGCTAAAGCTAAAGTATAATGCTTAGCTGGATGTTGAGCATCTGAGAATAAATAATTTTTAAGGGAGGATTATGAGAAAATGAAGAAATTAAGTAAGAGACTTCTGGCACTATTGTTAGTAGCTGTTATGTTGATGGCTACAGGTTGTGGCAAGGGCGATGATAAGCCGGCTGACAAGAAGGATCCTGGTGTTGAAAAAGAGAAGGACCAGCCTTCTTCTTCAGGCGACGAAGAATCAGGTGAAGTGGTTAAAATAACCGTCTACAGACCATGCTTCAATATCGCTCAGGTTGATGAAGCTCAGCTTAAGAAGGTTCAGGCTGCTATCAATGATTACATCCGCGACAAGATTAATGTTGAAGTAGAGATTTTTGACATCAGTAGTGGTGAGTTTCCTGATAAGTGTAATCTTGCTCTCGCTGGTGGTGAAGTAGACTTATTCTGGACATCTAACTGGGTAGGAACAGTAAATACCGATGAGTCAGTTAAGAACAATGCAGTTTATGATTTAACCGAATTACTTCCTCAGTATGATATTTATACTGCTATTCCGGAATGGACTTGGGGAGCATCTGCATTTGATGGCAAGAACTATTTTATTCCTGTATACAAAGAGTCAGCAGAAGGCTACAGCCTGATGTTCCGTAAGGATCTGGTAGACAAATACGGCTGGGATTTATCCACTGTAAAGTTCCTGCCGGATATCGAGCCTATGCTTGCAGACTGCAAGGCAGAAGGATTGAAGTATCCATATCTTAGCCAAAAGACACCTATGTTCTACAGATATTATCTCGATAAGTTTGACTTCTTCAGTGGAGATGCTTATCTGGCGGTTGATAAGGATAAGGATGAAGTAGTAAATCCTATTTTATCTCCTGAGTTTAAGGAATTTGCAACTTTAATGGCTCAGTGGGCAGAAAAAGGTTACTTACATGAAGATGACCTGACAAAATCTACTACAGATACAACCATTCAGACCGATGATTGGGGAATTTCATGGTGGACCAATGTTCCTAACAATGAAGAGGCTGACAGCCGTTACAACCGTGCAGTTGAGATGGCTAAAGTTACTGAAAGTTGGGTTATGTCAAATACCACTTTGGGTTCCGCTTATGCTATCAGTGTAAAGGCAACTGAAGCAGAAGCTAGAGCTGCGCTTAAATTCTTAAGCTTACTGTACACAGACCAGACTCTTGCTGATCTTTACACCTTCGGTATTGAAGGAGAAGACTATGAGAGAACTCCTGAAGGTACTGTTACAAAGCTGGTTGAGGTTAATAAGTACAATCACAGTGCTTGGGAGTCAACATCTGTTACAGTTCTCTCATTAGAGACCGGTGAACCTGCAGATAAAGTTGACCTTTACAAAGCCTTCAATGATAGTGCTCAGAGCTCAAAAGCAGCTGGATTTAGATTTAACAGAATTAATGTAGATGCTATAATGACAGCTTGTGATCAGGTATTTGAAGAGTATGGATTTGCTCTTGAGCATGGTGGTCATGCGGTTGCTGATATCGATGCTGCTATAGAAAGTTATGTACAGGCACTTAATGATGCTGGATATCAAGAACTCCTTGCAGAAGCTCAGAGCCAGTATGAAGCTTGGAAAACTACAAGATAATTACTACAAGATAATTACTTGCTGAGATTTTAATATCAATATAATAACATGATATAAGAAGCGGCTGTTTCATAAATTATGAGACAGCCCTTTCTTTTACAACATAGTGCTTGTGTTTTAATGATTATAAATTTATAATATTGTTAAACATGTGTTTATATGCAACTACTAAAATATAATTTATGTCCGGTTATATTAGTCCCTACTTTATAAATTATATTTTTACTTTACACATAAAGTATTTCTTAATAAATAAAGTTTACTTTATATTAACAGTTTAAAATAAATAAGAAATCCGAAACTCAAAAGATTAGGTTTTGACTAAGTATATTAGTCTAGGAAATGGAGCAGTTATGAAGCATGGATTTATTAGAGTGGCAGCTGCCGTACCGCATATCAGGCTGGCTGATTGCAGCTACAATGCAGAGAAAATAATAAATTGCATAGAGCAGGCAGAGCAAAAGGAAGTGAAACTCTTGGTTTTTCCTGAGCTTTGCGTTACAGGGTATACCTGCGGTGATCTGTTTCTTCAGGATATATTGCTTTTGCGTGCTATGGAACAAATAAAAAGGATAGCAGCGGTTACTAAAGGAAAGGAGATTGTTGCAGTAATAGGTTTTCCATATGAAAGGCAAGGCAGGCTATATAATACCGCAGCAGTTATACACGGTGGGGAAATATTGGGACTTGTACCAAAGCAAAACATACCTAATCACGGTGAATTTTACGAATCAAGATATTTTGCACAGGGTCCTCAAAAAGCCATTAAAGTAGACTTTTTGGGGGAGGAGGTATATTTTGGTTCAAGGATGCTGTTTGAATGCAGTGATATACCTGATTTTATCCTAGGTGTGGAGATATGTGAGGATTTGTGGGTTCCGATGTCTCCGGGGAATATTCATTGCTTAGAGGGAGCAACCATAATAGCTAATCTGTCAGCAAGCAATGAGATAGTCGGAAAGGCCGAGTATCGAAGAGAGTTGGTGAAGAGTCAGTCAAGCAGATTGATTTGCGGGTATGTATATGCGGATGCCGGTGAAGGGGAGTCAACTACAGATTTAGTATTTTCAGGTCATAGCCTGATAGCGGAGAATGGTATTATACTCTCAGAAGCAGAACGCTTTAAAAATGAAATGATAATTAATGAGATTGATTTAGGTATAATACAGAGTGACAGAAGACGTATGAATACATATCATACGCAAGACTCTACAGACTATGTTCGTGTTAAGTATTCTATATCGAAGAATTTTAAGCTTAAAGAATATGAATTAGTCAGAAGGATAGACCCTTCGCCTTTTGTTTTGAATGATAATAACGAGTTGAATGAACGCTGCCGTGATATATTTACAATCCAGGTTATGGGATTAAAGGCAAGACTTAATCATGTTGGAGCAAAGTGTTCAATTATTGGAGTATCCGGCGGCTTGGATTCTACCTTAGCTATATTAGTGGTTCATAGGGCATTTGAGCTTCTAGGGCTTGATAAAAAGGATATTCTGGCTGTTACCATGCCGTGCTTTGGTACATCGGAGCGTACTTATAATAATGCATTATCTATTGCAAAGAGTCTTGGAGCAACAGTTATGGAGATACCTATAAAGGATGCTGTTATCCGGCATTTTAAGGATATAGGACATAATGCGGATGTTCATGACATTACTTATGAGAATGCACAGGCAAGAGAAAGAACTCAAGTGCTTATGGATTTGGCTAATAAGTATAACGGGCTTATGATTGGTCCCGGTGATATGTCTGAGCTTGTCCTAGGATGGACTACCTATAGCGGAGACCATATGTCGATGTATGGGGTTAATTCTTCCGTACCTAAGACATTGATTCACTCAATTGTGAAATGGTATGCGCAGTCTACGGATAATGAAGAGATATCAGCAATATTAAGGGATGTTTTAGATACTCCTATCAGCCCGGAGCTGCTACCGCCTGCTGAGGGAAAAGATTATCAGCGGACAGAGGATTATATAGGACCATATGAGCTGCATGATTTTTTCATGTACTATGTACTAAGGTATGGATTTTCTCCTAAGAAGGTGTATCGTCTGGCAAAGGCGGCATTTTTACAAAAATATAAGGAAGAGGAATTATTAAAGTGGCTGCAGGTGTTCTATCGCAGATTCTTTGCCCAGCAATATAAGAGATCCTGTCTTCCTGACGGACCGAAGGTGGGGTCTGTATCCATATCCCCAAGGGGAGACCTTAGGATGCCCAGTGATGCTAAAGTAAAGCTGTGGCTGGATGAATTAAATGGTATATCATTATAGGATATATCATCCTGACATAACAGGCTTAAAATATAGTACGATTATGTGATGACTGCGTATGAGTACAAGTTTGCAAAACAGAAAGGAAGAAAACTATGGCACTAAGGATTGTTACAGATTCAGCATCGGATACACCTAAGTGGGTAATCGAGGAGTATGGGCTGCATGTAATACCGACACCTGTAGTTATTGATGGAACGGATTATTTTGACGGAAAGACAATATTTCCCGAGGAGTTCTATGATATCTTAAGATCCGGAAAGGACATTAAGACATATCATATTAATTCTCAGATGTTTTACGATAATTTTCTGCCTTATGCCCAAAATAATGATGAGGTAATATACATATGTTTTTCTACCGGTATTGCGGGAACATTCAATGCAGCTAATATTGCTAAAACCGAACTGTTGGAAGAATATCCTGAATTTGACTTGACAATTATTGATTCTAAGTGTGCCTCACTGGGCTTTGGGCTGGCAGCTTATTATGCTTTGAAGATGCAAAGAAACGGTGCAGGGAAAGAAGAAATCATAGAAGGAATAATTTGGCATTGCAGGCATATGGAGCAGATATTTACAGTTAAGACATTGGAATACCTTCTAAAAGGCGGACGATTAAGTAAAACCTCAGCAATTGCAGGAAGTATTCTTGATATCAAGCCGATTCTTGAAGTAAATGATTCAGGTGCTCTTGTAGCTTTAGATAAGGTAAGGGGAAGGAATAAATCTTTAAAACGCCTGATTGATATTGTTGGTGAAAGAGGGAAGGATTTATCCGGTCAAACCATAGGTATTGCACATGGAGATGATGCCGAGACTATGGAAGCAGTTAAAGAGGTGCTTAAGAATACATATGGATGTAATGATTTTTTAGAGAATTATGTAGGCTGTGCTATCGGAGCTCATACAGGTCCGGGCATAATCGGTATAGTATTTTTAAATGAAGAGTCTCCATATAAAGACTATTTACGGTAATGATTGAACGTATTTCAATTAAACAATGTTAAATTGAACAACGTTCTATAAGGAATCAGCCGATAATGAAAGGCTTACTGCTTATAGAACGTTATTCTAAGAAGGTGCTATGTAAGTATGATTAGGGTGAGACTTTGGCTTTGTCGAGGGCTGCTTTAATCGCTTCAATCAGAAGGGTTTGAGTATACCTGCTGTGATCATTTAGTTTTAGCTGGTCTATTGGAACATCATTGTATAATTGCTCTGATAGTTCATCTAAGGCAGGTTCAACAAGCGGATACATTGTAGTTATTGTTTCGTCAATATTGACTATGCGTACCGAGTTAATATGATTTTCATCCAATACCACTTCAATATTAATTACCGTATCACTTAGTGGGATGGAGGAGGTCCATACTCCGGCTTTATATAGCGGGGTGTTGGAGGTGACATCTTCATTATCCTTTCCGCTGAACATAAATATTAACAGAAGAATCAGAAGTATACCTAAAGCGGCAAATATTACCGTATATATTATTTCTTTCAATTGGATAACGACTATCTTCGTCTTTGCCATTTCTATCCTCCGGAGCATAATAGCTTCTTTGTCTTAATCTTATTATATATTATTATTCAGTAATATAATTTATGCCATAAAACAATAAACAAAAACAACTGAGCATAGCACATGTGCTGAGGAAACCGTATATTTTCTTTACTGGAAGGATGGAGGAACGGTTATGTCCCTGCAGTTTTATCTTGGAAGTGCCGGTTCGGGCAAATCCTATCAAATGTATCGTAATATTATAGAGGAATCGCAGAAGAATCCCGGAACCAATTATCTTGTTATTGTTCCGGAGCAGTTCACTCTGCAGACACAGAAGGATATTGTATCCATGCATCCGAATCATGGTGTGATGAATGTGGATATTTTATCTTTTATGAGATTTGCATATAGGATATTTGATGAGGTGGGCGGTAATGCCTACCCTATTTTAGAAGACACCGGTAAAAGTATGGTACTGCGCAAGGTAGTGACAGAAAAGAGGAAGGATCTGATTCTTTTTGGTGCGGCTGTCAAAAAAACAGGCTTTATTAATGAGCTCAAATCCCTACTGTCAGAGTTTTATCAGTATAATATCAAACCGGGTGACTTTGAGCAGATGATGGAGATATCGGCAAAGAAACCGGTATTAAAAGCCAAGCTTCATGATATTCGTGTAATATACGACGGTTTTGCTGACTATATGAAGGAGCGTTATATAACTGCAGAAGAGATTCTTATTGTACTAAGCAAAGTCATTGATAAATCTGACTGGCTGAGAAACAGTGTGATATGCCTGGACGGGTTTACCGGCTTTACTCCATGCCAGAATGAAATACTTGCGAGGATGATGTCGCTTGCAAAGAAGGTTATGGTTACGGTTACTATTGATCCAAGAGAGGTTTTACATGATAAACAATCGGAACACCGATTGTTTGGATTGAGTCATAAAACTATAGATAAGCTCTGTGAGATTGCTGAGAAAACCAATACGAAGGTAGAAGAACCTATCTATGTGCAGGGCAGGAATGGATATAAGGTTCCTTATCGGTTTCGCAGTTCACCGGCATTGGCTTTTCTGGAGAAAAATCTGTTCCGCTATCCTTACGAGGTATATCGTGCAGAGCAGGATGAAATCAGTGTTCATGGAGCTAAGAACCCGGAAGCGGAGATAACCTTTGCTATAAGGGAAATAAAGAGGTTAATAAGAGAAGAAGGCTTTCGCTATCGGGATATAGCGATTGTTACAGGGGATATAGAAAGATATGGAAGGATAGCCAAGTATTATTTTGAACAAGCGAATATTCCCTGCTTTATAGATTATAAGAAGGAGATTTTAAGTAATCCGTTTGTAGTATTTATCAGATCGGCTGCTCAGATTGCAGCAGAGGATTACAGTTATGAAGCGGTATTTGGCTACTTAAGGACAGGGCTAAGTGATATATCACAGGAGGATGCTGATGTCTTGGAGGATTATGTCATAGCCATGGGCATAAGAGGTTCTAAGCGTTATCTGGAGCCGTTCATAAAAACCTATGGAAGAAAGAAACCTATTAATCTGGAGAGACTCAACTTAATAAGAGATAAACTTGTCAGTGAAGTACATCCCTTGTATGAAGAACTCAAGAATAAGGATAATACAGTTAAGGATTATATTCATGCACTTTATGAATTAGGCATAAGGCTAAATGTATGGGAAAAGCTAAAGAAGCTTAGAGACAGCTTTAAAGAACAGGAACAACCGCTTATGTCTAAGGAATATGAGCAGATCTACCGGATAGTGATGGAGCTTTATGATCAGATTGTATTGCTTCTTGGGGAGGAGCACGTAGGTCTTAAGGAATTCACAGAGATCCTTGAAACCGGTCTTGTTGAAGCGAAGATAGGACTTATTCCCCCCGGGATGGATGAGATAGTTATAGGTGATACACAGCGTACAAGGTTAAAGGATATCAGGGCTTTGTTCTTTATCGGGTTTAATGAGGGTATAGTACCCAAATCAATCGGAGGCGGTGGTATTCTATCGGATATTGACAGGGAGCTTCTTGCAGGTGGTGGCATAGAGCTGGCTCCAACGAAGCGGCAGCAGACATTTACTGAAAATTTCTATATATATTTGAGCATGACCAAGCCGAAGGATAAGCTTTATATAACCTTCCACAGAGTAGATGAGGAGGGCAAATCCGTTCCGCCGTCTTACTTAATAGGTAAGCTGATGACTTATTTTAAAAAATTGAAGGTCATCTATGAAGATGATGCGGCTGATAATCTGGAATATATACTTCAGGATGAAGGAGTAAACTATCTTGCAGAGAGTCTGCGAAGATACAGAAGCGGTATCATGGATGCAAATAATGTGCAGTATAAGCATGGTACTGAAGGAGAAGAAAAAAATAGGGAAGATAGAGCATTTCAAATATTTGGCGAGATATATAAATGCTATATGGATGATGAAGAAAAATATAAGATTCTTGAGCTTCTTAAATCAGGAGCTTTCTATGTGAATACCGAAAGAGGTATATCAAAGAAAGCGGCCAATCTTCTTTACGGAAAGAGTTTAAGCGGGAGTGTTACCAGACTTGAGCGTTATGCAGGCTGTGCATTTGCACATTTTATGGCTTATGGACTTTCCTTGGAGGAACGCAGAGAATATAAGCTGGCTGTTCCGGATATCGGAAACATCTTTCATAATGCTATTGATGAATTTTCCAAGATGCTGGATGTCAGTGATTATAATTGGCATACCATTCCTGACGATGTCAGAGAGGAATGGGCTTTAAAATGCGTTCAGAAAGCTGTGGAGGAGTTTGAAGGAGGCTACATAAGAAGTAGTAAGAGAAATGAATATCTTATAAAGAGGATTGAAAGGATTACGGTAAGAACTCTTTGGGCACTGTGTAATCAGATACGTCAGGGAGCGTTTGAGCCTGCAGGATATGAGATGCCATTTTATCATATTCCTGATGAGGGGCTGTCGCTAAAAGGTAGAATTGATAGAATGGACTTATACGAGACAGAGGATAAGATATATGTACGGGTAGTTGATTACAAGTCCGGTAATACGACCTTCGATATTCAGAGTATATACTATGGCCTGCAGCAGCAGCTTGCCATATATTTAAGTGCTGCCATGGATTTTCTGAGCAGTCAGAATAAGGATAAGGAAATAATCCCTGCAGGAATACTCTATTATCATATAGACGATCCCATAGTAGCTAAATCCAATCAGGTTGACGAGGATATATATAAGAGCTTGAAGATGAACGGACTGGTGAATGATGATAAAGAGGCAATAGGATTAATGGACAGCAACATGGCAGGGGCTGACGGTACACTTCGAGGCGGCGTAAAGTCGGATATAATACCTGTGGATACGAATAAAGAAGGGGAACTGTCAAAGCGTTCAGCTGTCGCAAGCGGGAAGCAGATAAAAATGCTGCTGGACTATGTTAACAGAAAGCTTGTAGAGGATAAGGACAATATATTAGATGGTGATACCAGACTTAATCCATATAAATCGGGAGGGAACAGTGCCTGCAAATATTGTGAGTTTAGGAGTGCCTGCGGATTCGACCCGAGACTTCCCGGATACAGTTATCGTAATTTGGCTAAAAGACCTGTAGATGAGCTGAAGAAGGAGATATGGGGAGCATAGGTCAGAACAGAATAATGTGTGCATAAGTACATTAGGGTGTACTTGAAATTATATAGATTCGATAAAGGGGGATACCCATGAGCATGACGTGGACAAAAGCACAGCAGAAGGTAATTGATACAAGAAATAAAAATCTTTTGGTATCTGCGGCAGCAGGCTCCGGCAAGACTGCCGTACTTGTTGAGCGTATTATTAATATGATTTCAGAAGGAGATAATCCACTTGATATAGATCATCTTCTGGTGGTTACATTTACAAATGCTGCAGCTGCTCAGATGAAAGACAGGATAGGTAAAGCACTGGACAAAAGACTTGTTGAGGAACCGGATAATACGCATCTGCAAAAACAGGTTTCTCTGCTGCAGAGTGCACACATAACTACAATTCACAGTTTTTGTTTGAATATTATAAGGAATTATTTCCACCATATTGATCTTGATCCTGCTTTTAAGATGGCGGAGGAATCAGAAATTACTCTGCTGAAATCGGATTGTCTGGCTGATGTACTGGAGAATTGGTATGAGGAAGGAAGGGAGGACTTTCATCAGCTTATTGAGAGTTATTCACGGTCAAAATCAGATCTTCCCATAGAGGATCTGGTACTTTCTCTGTATAATTTTGCCATGAGCAATCCTTGGCCTAAAAAGTGGCTTAAAGGAATCGGAGCATCCTTTAGATTAAATACCATTGATGAGCTGAATAATGCAGCATGGATGAATGAACTTCTAAATTATGTATCAGAAGTTATCAAGGATCTGATAAAAAAAGCGGAGATAGCAATTGAAATATGCAATGACAGTGACGGTCCTGCTGCGTATCTTCCGGCATTATTGGATGATCTTCGTATTTTATCCGGTCTTTCAAAGCTGACTTCATATGAGGATTATGCCAAAGCTTTATCGGATATATCCTACATGCGTCTGTCATCTAAAAGACAGACAGAGGTATCAGAGGTTAAGAAGGATAAGGTTAAAAGCTTAAGAAGTGAGATTAAAAAGGGTATTGGCGATCTTATTTCTTCATTCTTCTTCCAAACCACAGATGAAATGCTTGAGGATATGCAGGCAGTGGGTAAGGTTATGGAGGTTTTATCAGAGCTTACCTTGGATTTTATGGAAGCCTTTGCAGCTAAAAAGGAAGAAAAGAATATATTGGATTTTAATGATTTGGAGCATTTCGCTCTGAAGATATTAATTTCTGAAAATAATGGTGAGATCGTTCCTACAAAGGCTGCTGTGGAGCTTAGTGAGCATTTTGACGAGATACTTATTGACGAGTATCAGGACAGCAACCTTGTTCAGGAGACTATTTTGAGAATTATATCAAGAGAATGGCAGGGAGAGCAAAACAGGTTCATGGTTGGAGATGTAAAGCAGAGCATCTACAAATTCCGTTTGGCAATGCCTGAGCTTTTCCTTGAAAAATATAAATCCTACGGCATACATGATCAGGATGAAGAAGGCAATATTAATTTAAATCAGAGGATTGACCTAGATAAGAATTTCAGAAGCAGAAAAGTTGTACTGGATTTTGTTAATGCCATCTTTGAACAAATTATGACTGAGCCTATAGGCGGTATTCATTATGATGATGCTGCCTCATTAAAATATGGGGAATTATATGAGGAATTAATACATACACATGAGAATGAGCCGGATTCAGACCTTAGCCATGCTATGAACAGAATTTCCAAGGATGTGGAACTTATATTGGTAACCGATGAGGAGCCTTCTGAGAATGAGGACGGTTTATCGGATTCCAAAGAGAAAAACAGCATCAATGATGCGGATAATCTTAAGGAGGACATATCGGGCTTATATAATGAAGATGATGAGATAGAATATTCCAAGAAAGAATTGGAGGCCAGAGCGGCTGCAAACAGGATTAAGGAATTGATTAATCCGGATAACGGACTGCTTTTGTTTGACAGAGAGACCTTAACTCATCGGCCGGCACAGCTTAAGGATATAGTTATACTTCTTCGCACCATGGCGGGATGGTCTGATGTATATGTAAATACCCTGATGCAGGAGGGAATCCCGGCTTACGCGGATACCGGAACCGGTTATTTTCAGACGGTTGAGATAATGACTGTACTAAATATGCTTAAGATTATNGATAACCCTAGGCAGGATATTGCATTTACAGGTGTATTGTATTCCAAGCTGGTCGGACTGACCACAGATGAACTGGCTTATATCAGGCTTATGGACAGGACTCTGACAATGTATGAAGCTTCACTTGTATATGTGAATGAAGGAAATAATGAAGAATTGAAGAATAAACTTAAGGATTTTTTGGATAAGCTTCATACCCTCCGCGACAAGATGATATACACTCCGATTCATGAGCTTATTCAAGAGGTTCTTGATATGACAGGATATGCATATTATGTTATGGCGATGCCGGGAGGAGACAGAAGGAAAGCCAATATAGATATGCTGATTTCTCTGGCTGTAAGCTTTGAGAAGGGAAGCTACAGAAGTCTGTTTCATTTTATCAGGTATGTGGAAAAGCTTCATAAATATGATGTAGATTACGGAGAAGCATCCACTATGGGCGAGCAGGAGAATGCAGTCAGGATTATGAGTATTCATAAGAGTAAGGGTCTTGAATTTCCTATTGTAATCATAGGAGGTCTAAGCAAACAGTTTAATATGCAGGACCAAAGAAGTAAAATATTGTTCGATTCCTGTTATGGAGTAGGACCCGATTATATCGACATCGAAAGAAGAACGAAGGTTCAGACTCTGCTAAAGAAAGTGCTTCAGAAGAAAATTCGTATTGACAGTCTCGGAGAAGAGCTTAGAGTGCTTTATGTAGCAATGACAAGAGCTAAAGAGAAGCTTATTATGACGGGTTATCTTAAGTCGGCAGAGGATCTGAATATTCAGAAGGATTTCTCGTTCTATGAGCTGATGTCGGCAAAAAGTTATCTTGATCTGGTGCTTCCTGCTATGAATAATGCATTTACCGATTATATGAAGATTACTCTGCTTCGTCAGGAGAATATTATTTTTGAAGAAGCCGCAAAGCAGCAGTTTTTGCAGCATGATTTAAAGGAGCTTGAGGCAGAGATTGCAGCCCTTGAAAGTAATGAGGACATTCAGAATGAAGTAAATAAGAGATTATATTATAAATATCCGTATGACGATGAGACAAAGCTAAGAGTAAAGCTGTCGGTATCCGAGCTTAAAAAGCTTGGTCAATTTGTTGATGATGAGGATAGCGTGATTCTTTATGAGAGTATAGAAAAGGATGAGTCAGCATTTGAGGAACCGACATTTGATAAGGCATATGATGCTGAATCCGATGCATCATCTAAGAACCAAGTGATGTATGACGATGACGATCGGTATATTCCTGATTTCATTAAAGGATCCGGTTCAGTAATCAGGGGAACTGACAGGGGAACTCTGTATCATAAGGTGCTGGAGCTTCTTGATTTGACCAAAGTAAATGATTACGATGATTTGTTAAAAGAGCTTGACAGGATGGCTAATTCGGGCAAAGTATCAGAGAATGATATGAGAAGTCTTAATATACACAGTATATACACATTTACCCGAAGTGATATTGCCAAGCGTATTATCAGAGCCAAGACAGCAGGAAAGCTGTATAAGGAGAAGCAATTCGTTATCGGATTAAAGGTCTGTGAGGTGTATCCTGATCAGACCGGTGATGAGCCGGTTCTTGTGCAGGGAATAATAGATTTGTTTTTTGAAGAGGACGGGAAGCTTGTTATCGTCGATTATAAATCTGATATTGTCAAGGAGGAAACGCAGTTAATAAACAGATATAAGATTCAGCTTGTTTACTATAAGAAGGCTCTGGAGCAGATAACAAATAAAGAGGTAAGTGAAATGATTATATATTCGTTGTATCTGGGAAAAGAGATTAAGGTTGAATAAAAGAATGAATAATTTAATAAATAATTAAATAAATCAAAATCAATTATTATTCTTGTGATACCTTTGAATTGGAATATTCTATTTTAAGATGGTTACACTTTAGAAAAGAAATACGGAAAGGGTGTAACAGGATGGCAGGCAATAAGGACAAGAAGATTGATTTGGACAATCTAAAACCGGAAGAGACAATGAAATATGAGATAGCAGGGGAGCTTGGTTATCTTGATAAGGTTCTGTCTACCGGATGGAAGTCTCTAACCGCCAAAGAATCCGGAAGAATAGGTGGGTTGATTACCAAGAGAAAAAGGGAACAAAAACAGTGCAGCGAGTGCGATCCGATAAAAAAGGACTTGTGACAAGTTTGGTCACAAGTCCGATATTTATTTTTTATCGTATCGTAAAGAAGCAGAATATAAGATCAAGTTTTAATGGATTAATCTGCTTATTCGCGTATATCTTAAAACGGTGACTGATATTTTGTATTATTAAGTTTCAGATTGTTGACTCCCAAAAAGCCCTTAATGGCTACACATGCACCACCAAGAAGAATGGAGGTGTCTCTGAGCACGGAGGGTACTATCTTAATATAGCTGTTCATCTTGCTTCTTAAGGATTGCTCGATCTTTTCCAACACATGCGGAAACTGTATTGTAAATGAGCTGTTTATAATAACTATCTCAGGATTATATGCATTCAGTATATTGTTAATTCCTACGGACATATACTTGACGAACTGATCCATAATCTGTACTGCCGCAGGGTCATTCTCCTCATACATCTTCTGATAGGTTTCAAAATCCATCTCATCTTCACCCTTTAGTCTTGCAAAATCTTTCAAAAGGGATCTTTCTGACACATATTGCTCCAAGCAGCCAAGATTTCCACAAGGGCAAGGTCTGCCGTCTATCTCTACTATAGTGTGTCCGAATTCGCCTGCACGCCCGTTATAACCGGTAAACAGCTGGTCATTTATTACGATACCGAGACCTATTCCGGAATGTACACTGATATTGGCAATATTGGAGTAATCATATTGGAATGTTTTCTCGCCTATAACCGACAAATTGGCTTCATTCTCCAAGTATATCGGAACACCAAAATGCTGATGAAGACTCTCTGCAAGATTTGATCCGGTCAAATTATAATAAGGTGTAAAGGACACCTGATTATGAATGGTTACACCATGTATACCTATGGTAATACCTACAAGACCATAAGGAGTATCTGCAGGAGTATTCATGGTTTCAATAAGTTTAATCAATTCATTTACAATGTTAAGTGTGTTCTTGGGAGTTTTTATTTGCTTTATGCAGCAGTCTTCGCCTGCCAGGTCGGAAATCAAAGCAGATATGGTGTCAACTCCAAGATCAATGGATACGACATATCCTGCTTTCTTATTCAAGCTGAGAAGAATAGGTTTTCTTCCCAAATTAGTATCATCGCTGCCGATTTCTATTACAAGCTTACGGTTTATCAAATCCTGAACTATGGCTGATACGGTAGCCTTGGTTAATCCAAGATGTTTAGCCGTAGATGCCCTTGAAATGGTAGCCTGATTAATGATAGTTTCTAATACCAGATGGGTATTAATGTCTCTTATTAGTTCCTTACTGCCTGTAACCATAATAGTCACCTTTCGTATTCTATATACTTTAAAATTTGCATCTTTTTTGATAATAACATAAATTTTCTAATTTGAAAAGTATTTACCGATTTTTAATTAAAACAGCATATATTGCCTGTCAATTTTATTGATAAATTCTTCAGATCTGCACCTGATACCGTTTTCGCTCCGTAAAAGCAGCAAACGATTCGTACCCGCATTTTCTTAACTGCTCCATCGCAGAATCCGGGTCTGTTCCCAAATCATCCGAATAATAGGCGTCCGACGACAAAGTTATCGGTATCCGGCTCCTCCTCCCCATTCGGAAAGAAATCTGCTTCGATACCCAGCTTAAGCCAAACACCTTGCTTCTCCCACTTTTCTTTTTGGGATTGTATAAATTCAATAAACTGATTCATGCTTCCTGGGCAATAAAGCCTCTTTCATCCAATAACTCTGCAAATTTATCTATGCTTCCGTTTCTGTCAAAATAGTATTCATACTTTGGTGTGTCAGCACGATTATGAAATGTGCTGCTTATACCGGGATTGTTCATATTATTCATTCCTTTGCCGAAATTGTCATAATCATTATATGATGTGTCCTTAAAAAGAGGAACTATTCACTAATCAAAAAGATTGTTGCTTGACATAGACTTGTTGGATTGATATATTAAATTTAAAATTGTTTATTCAATTAACTTGAGAAATTGTATTAATTTATAAGGGGATTATGATTGTATGTTCTAAAATATTTTATGGTATGAAAGGAGTAATACGCAGATGTTGTATATTGGTGTTGATCTGGGTACATCCTCTGTCAAGCTGTTATTGATGGATGAGAGTGGGAGAATTGAAAATATTGTTATAAGGGAGTATCCGATATATTATCCTAAGCCCGGATGGTCCGAGCAAAACCCTGAGGATTGGTATAATGCTTTGACAGACGGTCTCAAGGAGCTTATAAAGAACTGCAACAAGGATGAAATTGACGGTATCAGCTTCAGCGGGCAGATGCATGGCATGGTAATCCTGGATGAACATGACAGGGTTATCCGACCGGCAATATTATGGAATGACGGGCGTACGCAGGCTGAATGCGACTACCTGAATAATGATATAGGAAGAGAAAAGATTTCGGGCTATACTGCCAATATGGCACTAACGGGATTTACGGCTCCTAAGCTTTTATGGGTAAGAAAGCATGAGCCTGAGAATTTTGTAAGGATAAAGAAGGTTATGCTGCCTAAGGATTATATAGCTTATATGCTCTCAGGCGTGCATTGTACTGATGTATCGGATGCATCAGGTATGCTTCTGTTTGATGTTAAGAATAAACGTTGGTCTGAGGAAATGCTTGAAATATGCGGTCTGAAAAAAGAGCAGATGGCTAAGGTTTATGAATCCTATGAGGTGGTTGGAAATGTCAGTCAGAAGGCATCTGAAGAGACAGGACTTCCTACAAGTGTTAAGGTTATTGCAGGCGGTGGTGATCAGGCAGTTGCATCGGTTGGAACCGGTACCGTAGGCAAGGGAAAATGTAATGTGTCATTAGGAACCTCCGGCGTGGTATTCATATCGGCACAGGAATTTGCCGTTGATGATAAGAATGCACTTCATGCGTTCTGCCATGCAGATGGAAAATATCATTTCATGGGTGTTATGCTCTCGGCAGGAGCCAGCAATTCATGGTGGATGAACAATGTTTTAGACACCAAGGATTATACTTCTGAGCAAAAGGACATAACCGGGCTTGGCAGGAATAATGTTTATTTCCTTCCTTATCTTATGGGCGAAAGAACACCTCATAATAACCCAAATGCGAGAGGTACATTTATTGGTATGACCATGGATACAACAAGAAAGGATATGACACAGGCGGTCCTTGAGGGTGTGGCATTTGCACTGCGTGATTCCTTTGAAATTGCCAAATCTATTGGTACTACTGTAGACAGAATCAGAATAAACGGAGGCGGAGCAAAGAGTCCCCTCTGGTGCAAAATAGTAGCCAATGTGCTTAATGTAAAGGTTGATAAAACCAATTCCAAGGAAGAACCTGCCTTTGGAGCAGCTATACTGGCAGCTGTAGGATGCGGGAAGTATAAAACCGTGGAAGTAGCTACGGAGAAGCTTATCCAGGTAATTGATACCGTTGAGCAGGATCCTGAGATTGTTGAGCTTTACAATAAGAAATATGAGGTATTCAGGCAGCTGTATCCTGCAGTAAAAGATATATTCGACAAGGTCAGCGGATAAGCAGCTGAATATTTATATAGAATAAGAAAAGGGATACGGATGTTCAATGAGGAGCTATTAGAATCAAATACAAAGGGCGTACAGTAAAAGGCTTTTGAGTTAGGATGCTGTACGCCCTTTCACAAGCTTACGTATCTTTCTTTATTGTATGGGAAATTATAGTATGATAAAATATAAAGGCATCTGATGATATCCGAGATATTTATGAAGGGAGCAGAAGTGTTGGACAAATATACTGATTTTGCTTCGGTTTATGATATACTGATGAGTCATATACCTTATGATGAATGGGCAGATTATATAGAGGGTATATTAAGACAGTATGGAATAGAAAAAGGCTTGGTGCTGGAGCTTGGATGCGGAACCGGAGCCATGACAAGAAGGATGGCTTCTAAAGGTTATGATATGATTGGAGTAGATGTATCTGAGGAGATGCTTTCACATGCCAGGCAAAGGAGTGAAGGAACGGAAGACAATATCCTGTATCTGTGTCAGGACATGCGGGAATTTGAGCTGTATGGAACTGTGGCTGCTGTCTTTTGTGTTTGCGACACAATAAATTATATGCTTTCACAGGAGGATCTCAGTAAGGTTTTTAATCATGTCGGTAATTATCTTGATCCCGGCGGTTTGTTTATATTTGATATGGATACCGAGTATCTTTATAAGGAGGTTCTTGGCGACAATATAAATATTATGAACCATGAGAAAGGAAGCTTTATATGGGAGAATAATTTTTATCCTGAGGATATGATTAATGAAGTGAATCTTACATTATTTATTAAACAGGATAATTCTTTATATAAAAAGCATGAGGAAACGCATGTAAGAAAAGCCTATGATATTGACACTATAAGGAGACTGCTGGATACGGCGGGACTCGATATGCTTGGTGCTTATCATGAGCTTACGTTTGAGATGCCAAGAGGAAACAGTGAAAGGGTATATATTGTAGCTAAGGAAAGATACCGTTCCAATAAGCTATATATAAAATGAGATGTCTGCAGGATGTCGGAATAATGAATTAGTGTGCTTTTCTATATATAAAAGCAGTATAGAATAAAGATATAAAATAATAAAAAGTAATAAAAACTGAAAGTCATATAAGCATAAAAGAATAAAATGAAAAGGGAATTTGATAATTGATTATAAATAGAAAGGACCATGAACCAAATGACGGATTATATTATCAGAGCGAGTGCGGCAGATAACCAAATACGTGCTTTTGCGGCAACAACAAGAGATATGGTTGAACATGCAAGAACGATTCACAATACAAGTCCTATAGCAACTGCTGCTTTAGGAAGACTGCTTACAGCCGGTGCCATGATGGGAATTATGATGAAGGGAAAGAAGGATTTATTAACTCTTCAGATTAAAGGAACAGGTCCGATTGGAGGAATAGTAGTCACAGCCAATTCGGATGGAATTGTTAAAGGATATGTACATCATCCTGAAGTTATGCTTGATCCAAGTCCGCGTGGAAAGCTTGATGTAGGCGGTGCAATAGGTGAAGGTATGCTTACAGTTATAAAGGATCTTGGGCTTAAAGAACCCTATGTCGGACAGACCAAGCTTATAAGCGGAGAAATCGCAGAGGATTTGACGTATTATTATGCAACCAGTGAGCAGATTCCATCCGGTGTGGCACTTGGAGTACTTATGAATAAAAACAATACTGTTCGTCGGGCAGGAGGCTTCATAATCCAGCTAATGCCCGATGCCGGTGAGGAGATTATCAGTAAGCTTGAGGAGAACATCAGTAATTTGGATGGAATAACCGACCTGCTTGATAAAGACATGTCTCCGGAGATGATACTTAATCAGCTCTTAGGAGATTTTGATATAGAGATATTAGACAAATATCCCACAGCTTTTGAATGTAACTGCAGTAAGGAGCGGGTTGAACAGGCAGTAATATCCGTGGGGAGGAAGGATATTATTGAAATGATCAATGATAATAAACCTATTGAGGTTAATTGCCATTTTTGTAATAAGCATTATGTATTCCAAGTGAAGGAATTGGAATCATTTCTTAGCAGAACAACATATTAATACAATAATATGATATTGCGAAAGCTGATAAATAAGTGCAATACAATATAATTCATTTTTTTATTGCAACCTTGCCCCATCTCTGATAAAATCAAAATGCATCATTTTTTAGAATTTATTGGGGATAGGTAGACTATTGGGTGATAGCAGGCAGCTTGTAAAGAAAGGATGAATGAATCATGGAATATGATAGCTTAATTACCGATGAGATGCATGAGGAATGTGGAGTGTTTGGCGTATATGATACTGAGGGAAACGATGTGGTATCTACTATGTATTACGGACTGTTTGCATTACAGCATCGGGGACAGGAAAGCTGCGGAATTGCTGTGAGTGATACTAACGGACCTAAGGGCAAGGTTATGTCCTGTAAAGGCATGGGTCTTATAAGCGAGGTATGTACAGAAGAGAATATGGAGAATCTAAGGGGAGATATCGGAGTTGGTCATGTCCGTTATTCCAGGACAGGAGAAAACAGCATCCATAATACCCAGCCCTTGGTGCTTAATTACGTAAAGGGCACTTTATGCATAGCCCAGAACGGCTGTATAATCAATACGGACAAGCTAAGAGAGGAGCTTGAATATACAGGTGCCATATTCCAGACAACAATAGATACGGAAGTTATCGCTTATCATATAGCAAGAGAAAGACTTAAATCAAAGACTGTAGAAGAGGCTGTCACTAAGGCAATGAAGAAGCTGGTCGGAGCTTATTCATTGGTTATTATGAGCCCCAGAAAACTAATCGGTGCAAGAGATTCATTTGGATTTCATCCTCTATGTATAGGGAAAAAGGACAGCTCTTATATTTTGGCTTCGGAAACTGCGGCTCTAAATGCCGTGGATGCAGAATTTATAAGAGACGTACTTCCCGGGGAAGTGGTAATGATTGATAAGAATGGAATTCATTCCGATACATCCTTATGCACGAATAAGCATGCAAGATGTATATTTGAATATATCTACTTTGCCCGCCCGGACAGTCATATCGATGGTGTCAGTGTATATAATTCCAGAATTATGGCAGGAAGAATTCTGGCTCAGACTCATCCTGTTGATGCAGATGTGGTTGTAGGAGTACCTGATTCAGGTAACGCAGCGGCACTGGGATATGCTATGGAATCAGGAATTCCATTAGGCATGGCATTTGTTAAGAACAGCTATGTCGGAAGAACTTTTATTAAGCCCAAGCAGGCAGCCCGTGCTTCCAGTGTTCGGATTAAGTTAAATGTTCTTCCGGAGGTTGTTGAGGGAAAGCGTGTAGTAATGATTGATGACTCCATAGTCCGTGGAACTACCAGTGCCAAGATTGTCAAAATGTTAAAGAAAGCGGGAGCAACTGAGGTTCATGTAAGAATAAGCTCCTCACCATTTTTATATCCTTGCTATTATGGAGTGGATGTGCCTACGGGAGACCAGCTTATTGCTAAAAACAATACTATTGAACAGATTCGCGACATGATTGGAGCAGATTCTCTTGGTTATCTTGAGCTGGACCGCATAGGAGATATAATTGGTAAGGACATGGGTTATTGCGATGCCTGCTTTACAGGCAATTATCCTACCGAGATACCGTCATAATACAAATGCCCAATTGATAAATAAGACATTTGCTGTTTGATGTTTGAGAACGAATAACGGACCTCTATAAGCCGGGTATATTTTATAAAATAAAGCTTATAGAGGTCTTTATATTTAAACAGGGTAGTGTGCTGTCCTATGTTTGTTATGGAATTTCAAGCATTGTCAGCAGAACCTTGATATCTTGATAATATCAGCACCTTATATGGGCAGATTTCTCTTATTAAATGTATAAAACCCCAATCCGTACATCACTATTGATATAAATGTGAGAGCCAAAAACTGTAGAATAAAATCTTCCCCGGCTATGATTTTATCCGGGTCAAACAGAGTGAACAAAGTGAAATTTTTTAGGAAACGGGTTTTTTCACCGACATCGGAAATCATCTGAATAACAAGGAAGGCAACAGGAAGACCGGCACCTACCATTAGAGAATATTTTGTATCATTGAATAAGCAGGAGGCAAAAAACCCGATTCCGGTTACGGCGTAATATAGCAGCAATGAACCTAAATTTATTAAAAGAAAGGCTTTGACATCCAGCTTTCCGGGGAAAGCAGTATTACTAAGAACTAATCCGACCAAGGTTACTATACCTATCATAATTGTGGTGCTGACAATAATGAACAGAGCCTGTGTTCCGGCTATTTTTCCTCTTGTATTTGGGGTAGATAACAGATATGCCATAGATCCTTTATCAACATGTGAGGCAATACTTCTGTTACAAACTATTATAGTATATATCATAGGCAGTAAAAGAATAAGAAAACCGTAAAAATAGCTTCCTATGAAATCTATCAGGCTTCCCCCGATTTCACGAAATCCCATAGCAGCTATCAGTGCCTGTGGCATTACTTCTAAAATTTCATTTAATGATTCTTGGGTAGAAGGATCATACATGGTTATAATTATTGGAAGATAAACCATAAGAACTGAGAGTATTATTAAAAACACAACATAATTCTGTTTTATGGCAGCTTTAAATAATGGTTTGCTAATCAATTGAATTCCTCCCTTCGGCTAATTTGTTATACTCTGCGAATCATCACCATAATAGTGCATAAATATATCTTCAAGACTGCTGGTTTCCGTATTCAGATCAAGTACAGTGAATTCATGCAGTGCCTTAATCAATTCGGTTACATTACCAAGTATGCTTAATTTCACTGTGTTTTCATTTACTTCTATAATATCAAAACCGCTTGAATCGGCAAACTTAGCTGCCGAATCAGGGTTATCAAAATCCAGAAGATATATTCTTCTTCTTTTTTGCTTAAGGTCATGCATGTCCTCAATAGCAACAAGCTCTCCCTGTCGGATTATTCCCACACGGTCACAGGTTCGTTCAACCTCTTCAAAGCTATGGGAAGACATAAGAATTGTTTTACCTTTGCTTTTTTCTTCAAGTATCAGATTGGCAAAGGTTTTTTGCATCAGAGGATCAAGTCCGCTTGTAGGCTCATCCAAAATCAGAACCCTCGGATCATGCATAAAAGCACATACTATTCCAAGCTTTTGCTTCATTCCCTTAGACATTTTGCGGATTTTGCCCTTTGTATCAAGCTCAAATAAATCCACAAGCTTATCTCTGAGAGAAACATCTGTAAGCCCTCTCATTTCAGCCATAAAATTCAAGAATTCCATTCCGCTCATTCCGTCAAAAAAGGCAATCTCCCCAGGTAAATAACCCAGATGTTTCATGATTTCGGCTCTTTCTGATCTGCAGTCCAATCCGAGAATTTTTGAAGATCCTTTATCAGGATTAAGAAATCCCATAAGATGTCTTATGGTTGTAGTCTTTCCTGCACCATTTGGTCCCAAATAACCGAATACTTCGCCCTCCTCGACGGTAAATGTAAGGTCGAATATCCCTTTATGATCCCCGTAATCCTTAGTTAATCCAATGATTTCAATTATGGACATTTATATTGACTCTCCTTTCCGCATGAAATTTGTACTGTATATTATCGCTCACTATAGATATTCCTCCTTATAAAAATTATTCTTAATCATGGCAACATATTGGTCATATAATGATAAGACCCGGTCATAATCCACTTCATTCTGCTTATTATCGGGATCCGCCAAGCTAATTAACTGAAAATGATGAACAATACCTTCAGAACACCAGGTAAGCAGCTGAAGCACCATATATGGATCTATACCATCCTTAAATTTATATATGTCTATATTTTTTAAAAAATCACCAATCCGCTCTTTTGCGAGTCTTTGATTTATTATTTGAATGTCCTTGTATACTTCTTGGGAGGTTTCAAATGGAGCTTTCTTAATAAAACTGCTCATATAAGGATGTAAGATTGCCAGCTTCATCTTTCTTTCCTTTACATCCTCCAACCGTTCAAAGAAATCTGTTTTTTCCATATATTTTGGTATTCCGTTCCCGTCGGGACTGTCAACCAGCTGCTTCATTAAATGTGCAGCATATTTGTAAAGATAAAGAAAGAAATTTCTCTTGTTTTTAAAATAGTAGAAAAGACTTCCCTTTGAGATTCCGGCTTCTTTGGCAATTTCTTCAACAGAAGCTTTTGAGTAGCCATATTCACCGAATACCCTAAAGCCTGCATTCAGGATTGCCTGCTTCTTAGCCTCACTCAGATTTTCAAAGCTTTCGTAAATACTAATCACCTCCTATAATAGAGCTGTAACCCAGAACTTGACCAACTTGGTCAAATTAACAATAACATACTTGACCAAATCGGTCAATACATTTTTCTTGAGATGATTATTACGGTTATGGTATACTGATATTGTATAACAAAGATAAACTCCATAAGGAGACATTATATGAATATCAATATGGAATATTATAAAATATTTTATTATGTGGCAAAGGAAGGGAGCTTTACCAAAGCGGGAGAGGAACTGTGCGTCTCCCAGCCGGCGGTGAGTCAGTCAATAAAGCTTCTGGAAGAGAACCTAGGCACCAAGCTGTTTATAAGGGTTCCCAAAGGGGTTAAGCTGACACCTGAGGGGGAAGCATTGTATTCTTATGTGAAGCGCGGCTATGAATATATCAAGCTGGGAGAAGAACAGTTTCACAAGATGCTTGATCTGGAGCATGGTGAAATAAGAATAGGTGCCAGTGATATGACTCTGCAGTTTTATCTTCTTCCGTATTTGGAACGTTTCCATGAGAAATATCCGGGTATCAAGGTAATAGTGACAAATGCACCTACTCCCAGCACTCTGGCACTTCTTTATGACGGAAAGATTGATTTTGGGGTAGTCAGTGAACCGTTTCAGGTAAAGACCGGAATAAAATATAAAAGGGTAAGGAAGATAAGGGATATCTTTGTTGCCGGCAGTAAATTCAGCTACCTGAAAGATAAAACCATGGAATATAAGGAGTTGGAAAATCTTCCGATTATCAGTTTGGAGCAAAATACCAGTACACGAAAGTATGTTAATGAGTTTCTCGAGTTAAATCAGGTGTTTCTTAACCCTGAGTTTGAGCTGGCTACCAGCGATATGATTGTCAAATTCGCCTTGAGAAACCTTGGAATAGGCTGTGTCGTAAAGGATTTTGCAGATGAGGCAATGAAAAAAGGAGAGCTTTTTGAGCTTAAATTTGCAGAAAAAATACCCGAAAGAAGTATATGTATCGTTACAAGCAGACAAAATCCAATATCAAAAGCCGCAGGCAGTCTTCTTGAGATGTTGAATACATTGCAGAATTAGGAGGTAATAATGAAAAGAGTAGCACGGTTTGAAAAAGTAAGCAGAGAAAGATTTATTAAGGATTGGATAAGTACATTTTCATCTGATAAATTGGTGACTGACGCTAACAGATCAAAAGAAGAGACTATGCAAATACATCGGACAGATGAAAGCAGGATAAAGTATATTAATAAAATATATGATGATATCAAGCTTCCCAGGAGGGCAACCACAGGTTCTGCCGGTTATGACTTTTATAGCCCTATAGGTTTTGAACTTAATCCGGGTGAGACGATTCTGATACCCACAGGTATTCGGGTTAAGATAGATGAGGGCTGGGTATTAAAGTGTTATCCAAGAAGCGGTTTAGGTTTCAAATACCGTCTTCAGCTTAATAATACGGTAGGGATAATAGACAGCGATTATTACTATTCCGATAACGAAGGACATATATTCAGTAAGCTCACTAATGACAGTAAAGAAGGAAAAGCAGTAAATATAGATAAGGGAGCCGGTTTTATGCAGGGTATCTTTGTTGAATACGGAATAACATATGATGATGATACGTCTGATATAAGAAATGGAGGCTTCGGAAGCACATCATAATTGGAGAAGTTTCGGGATATCGGCTTATTCCGGGGTTATTTTAATCTCAATACTTCTATGTGGTAGAGCGCTATCACTTTAATATTATGCTGTACAAGTGTAGTTATTTGTACTATGTAGCAATAATAGCCGCTATAATAGCACTTGATGAGAATAGCGTAATCTTTAAGGTAGTATCCTTTGCATGGGCAGGATTCGGTGCAACCTTCGGACCGATTATGCTGTTTAGTCTGTTCTGGAAGAGGGTTACAAGGGAAGGAGCTGTAGCGGGTATGGTAACCGGGGGAGCAATGGTATTTATTTGGAAGCTTCTTGTGAGACCGCTTGGAGGCATTGTTGATATATATGAGCTGTTCCCCGCATTTGTTTTATCCTGCTTGGCAATAATTACAGTATCATTACTCACAAAGGCGCCGTCTCAGGAAATACAAGAGGAATTTGAGTATGTTAGGAATTATGAATACAAGATATAAGAATCTGATATTTTAAATAGAGTATTAGAATTATAAATGTAACGAATAACAGTACGATACAATAAAACGCCGGATAGTCAGGTATTACCGCTGTCCGGCATTACTAATTATTAGGTCTGTTTATTTATATATGGAATAAAAATCTGCTTCGATATCTTCCATTCTCTTATTATACCAATATTTTGCATCATCCAGGGCTCTGTTATATATTATTACACCTAAAGTGTCCATGAAGAAGTCCAGAATCTTCTCAGAACCAATTATCCCCAGTTTCTCATCTCTCTCCGTTTCAAAATAATATACTATTTCTTGAAGGAGTTGTTTTTTTTCTTCATTAGTTAGAGTTATGTTTGCGCGACGGTAATTGTTATCCATAAAGTACCTCCTAATATTCATACAAAGTTAACAGAACTTCATACTTAGTGAACAGAGCCGAATACTTCTGTAAAACTGTATCTTTTACTTTAAGCAATCAAGAAGAATCTCAAGCAGTGCATCATTTTGCTCCGGATTCATAAAGCAGAAGCGGATAAATTTATTATCCAAAAAAGGAAATGTAGAGCAATCTCTTATGAGAAAGCCTTTTCTAATCGCTGCTTCAAACAGATCCATGGAGGTGATATCGTCTTTAAGTATTTTAATAAGTACAAAGTTAGCAATCGGCGGATAGACCTTTATATTGGTACAATTATTTAAGATTCCGCATATTCTGTTTCGTTCAGCCGCAATCAACTGCCTTGTCTTGGTTATATATTCTTCATCGGTAAACATTATTTCTCCCGCTACGGCAGCCAGTGTATTAATTGTCCATGGATTCTTACGCCGGTTCATTTCCTTAAGCAGGTCACTATTGCCGCAGACAGCATATCCAAGCCGCAGTCCCGGTGCTGCAAAAAACTTGGATATACCGCGAAGTATTACTATGTTATTATAATATCCGGTCAAAGGGACACAGGTGATTTTCTGAATATCCTCGGCAAATTCCACATAGGTCTCGTCCACCATAACAAATATGCCTTTCTTCTTGCATATGTCAAGTATCTTTCTCATGTCGCTTCGGGTTATGGCAGATGAGGTTGGATTATTGGGATTGCATATTACAAGAAGATCAACATCTGCATCCAGTTCCTTTTCTAAGGATTTTATATCTATACAAAAATCATTTTCTTCTTCTAATCTGTAATAGAGGGAGCATCCGCCTCCAAGCGAGACTTCTCTTTCGTATTCGGAATAAGTAGGACCGACAATTAATGCTTTATTGGGATGTTTAATTTGGATAAATAGGGAGATAAGCTCCGTAGAGCCATTTCCGACGATTATATCATCGGTATCAGCCTTTACATATTCAGCAATCTGCTTTCGTAAAGAGGTATATTCTCTGTCAGGATAGCTCGTTATGGTATCAATACGTTCTGACAGGGTCTTTCTAAGCTTGGGAGAAATACCCAGAGGATTAACATTTGCAGCGAAGCTTACTATGTTCTGCTTCTTAATTCCGTATAAGCTCTCTATTGTTTCCAAATCACTTCCGTGAAAATGGTCACTGTGTCTGATCATGGCTTCCTCCTTATGACGAATAATAGTAAAATAGTGCGATATTTCGCAGCGGTCTTAATCGTAGGACTAGATTTTTTTTACATCATGCATTATAATTAATTGTACATGAATTATATAAAAATTTTAATATCTGATCAGCATTTCTTTATGTTAATATGTTTGTACTTAATTATAGCTTTTTTAGAATAAAAAGCAATGATTACTATACATGAGGTGATAAATTTGAAGGAAAAGATAGAACAATTAGCCCGAGGTGAATTCGAATATGAACTTCCTTTCCTTCGAATTTCTGTAGAAGAAATCAGTTTTAGTGTTGAGGCAGGCAAGCAATATGAAGCCAGCTTTCATATCAGTAACAGCATGAATCGTATTATGAAAGGAATTGTATTATCTTCTGACAGATTACTTACTCTTGGTATATCTGCATTTAGAGACAAGGAATGCATTGTTACATATAAATTTGATGCTTCTTTCCTTAAACCCTCAGATATAGTAAGCGGTAATATTACCATTTTGAGTGATTGCGGTGAAGCCGTATTACCGTTCGAAGTTCATGTAAAAGCTCCGGTTATAAACACATCTATAGGTAAGATAAAAAATCTCTTTGAGTTCGCCAATCTGGCAAGGATGGATTGGACTGAAGCCAAAAAGGTATTCCGCAGTGAAGAGTTTGAGCGGATTATTTTGAAAAATGAAGAAAAATATCATGTAATCTACAAAAATCTATTAAAGAGTATCTCAACCAGTCAGGCATTGGAAGAATTCTTAATAGCTGTTAATAAAAAATCAAGAATAAATCTGGGTATTAATAAAACATATCTGGAATATGAGATCCGTGATGAAGATCTTATTGATAAGTTGATTATTACCAAGAATCACTGGGGATATGCGGAAATTCGGGTGAGCACCGATGCTCCGTTTATTACACTTGAGCAGAAGTTCCTTTGGGCTGACCGGTTTATAGGCAATAACCATCAGGTATCATTTGTTGTAAATGCACAGAAGTTGTCCCCGGGAATCAACTATGGCAGAATATATATAAGAACCGTTTATCAGACTATAACTGTCGATTTGATTTGTAAAAAGCATAGGGATTCTAATCCTGAAACTGCTGCAATCAGACAGACTATGAAGAGAAGGTATGATTACACCAAAAGTTATCTGGATTTTAGAATTGGCAGAATCAGTCTTAACAGATATATACAGGATACTAAGGCTTTGCTTGCCGGTGTTAACAATCCTGAAGAACAAACCATGAATAAATTGGTGGAAATACATCTGGCTATACTTTCTGAAAACAAAAGAACGGCAGCCAAGCTGCTTGATGAATTGTCAAAGGAAGAGGTGCCACTTCGAAAGCGTTCAATCTTTGAATATTGTGCTTATCTTTATTTATTGGCACTATATAAGAGAGATGAAGAGACTATACAATATGTTACAGACACTATCGGCAGATATTATTTGAGCGGCAGCTATGATTGGAGAATATTATGGTTCTTATTATTTACAGATAAGCGTTATGAAAGAAACCGCAGCTACAAGCTTGCTGACATAAGGGAGCAGTTTGACGCCGGATGCCGCTCTCCGATACTATATTATGAGGCAATCTGTGTATATAATGAAGAACCTTATCTGTTAAGAGAGCTGAATGAATTTGAAATTCATGTTATGAATTATGGTATTAAGACTAATTGTCTTAATATGGATTTGATAATGCAGTATACATATCTTGTTTCACGGCTAAAAAGCTTTAATTCCATAGTATTCAAAGGCCTTGCAATACTTTATAAGAATTATGAAAAGGAGGAAATTCTATCAGCAATATGCAGTCTGCTTATCAAAGGCTTTAAAAAAGACAGTAAATATTTCCATTGGTATAGCCTGGGTGTCAATGCTCAGCTTAGAATTACAGAACTATATGAATATTATATGTATTGTGTTGATGAAAGCAGGATGGATCCGCTTCCACAGCCTTTGCTTATATATTTTATCTATAACAGCAGCCTTAATGACAGCAAGCGTGCATACCTTTATGCTAATATTATAAAGAACAAAAAGGACAACGATCAGATATATCAATTGTACTATAAGACGATTGAGGTATTTACCCTGTCACAGCTGAAAGCGGGCAATATCAGCAGGAATCTGGCGATTTTGTATAAGGAATTTATGAATAAGCCAATACATAATAAATTGTTTTCCGAATATTTGCCCGAGGTTATGTTCACACATGAACTGATTTGTGATAACCCGAATATGGTAAGTGTAGCAGTCGTGCATAAGGAAATGGAGCAAGAGGAGACGACGGCTCTTTGTGACGGTAAAGCAAGTATACAGATATATACTCAGGACGCAAGTATTTTCATGATTGATTCCTTTGGAAACCGTTATGCAGTATCGATAGATTATACCTTGATACCCTTGTTTAAGTCTGAGGAATTTCATGGAATTTTTATGGATTATGACGGACATACAAAGCTTCTTCTGTATTTGTTCGACCATTATCGTATTAATAGAGTGATTAGCCGGGATTCTATAGAGTTAAGAAAGCATATTTTACAGATACAAGGTTTGAAGGAGTCATATTATATAGACTGTCTGTTAACGCTTATTGAGTATTATTATGAGAATTATGATGTAAATATGCTTGAGCAGTATTTGCTGAAATTAGATTTATCAAAGGTAAAGGATTCTCATAGGATTAAGTTTCTTGAATACATGGTCATTAGGGGTTATTATGATAAGGCTTTGGAAGCTTTGAGATGTTTTGGAGTAGAAGGTATTTCTATTCACAGGCTGCTCAAGCTTTGTTCGGGTTGGATAACCTACGCGAGATTGGATAAAAAGAAAGAACCTTTTATATACCTTTGTTATTATGTATATTCCCAGGGGAAATATGATGAGACTATTTTAAGCTACCTAGTAAAATATTATAATGACTCTACAGCGGACATGCTTGCCTTATGGCAATCAGCTCTGGACTTTGATATAGACACCCGTATCCTTGAAGAAAGACTTCTTATTCAGATATTATTTACAGAAAGTGACCATAAAGAGAACATCAGTTTATTCTTAAATTATTACAACAAGGTAACAAACCATCTGATTGTACGGGCATTTCTGACATATTATGCGTATAAATATCTGGTTAAGGACGAAAAAATTGGGGATGAGCTTTTTCCTATTATGAGAAGAGAGCTGAATTACGAGGAAAACGATATTTGTTTATTGGCATGGTTGAAATATAATTCAAACAATACTGATTTGGCTGAAAATGATTTAAACTTTATTTCATATAATATTGACAGACTTGACCGACAGGGAATTGTTTTACCTTTTTTCAAAGATTATAAGCATATAATAAAGCTTCCAAGGCGTATAACAGAGAGATATTATGTGGAATATAAGACGAATCCTAAAAAGCAGGTTTTTCTTCATTATAGAATGTTAAATAACAATGAGAATGGAGAGTATATAACAGAACGTATGGCTAATACTTTCTTAGGAATTCATGTGAAGGAATTTGTGCTGTTTTATAATGAAGAGCTGCAGTACTATATAACCGAGGAACAGGAAGACGAGGTTAATACAAGTGAAAGCTTTGTCATTAGAAACAAAGCAGATGACATGCTTGATAATTCTAAATACAATCGAATTAATAAGATGTTAATAGCACTTGAATCTGAGGACATGACAGAGCTTCTTGATATGATGGAAGATTATATAGAAACAGAATACATAATTCGGGAGTGTTTTGTACCGTTATCATGATTACTGTTCAAAGGGAGAAACTGAAATGGACAACACGAGGAAATTAATTGTTGGCTATGATTTGTGCGAGGATTACACGCAGATAAGCTGTTACAGTTATAAGACCTATGAGCCGATCCTGATACACCCCATAGATGATGAAGAAAACCCCCTCATTCCCACTGTTTTATGTGAAAAGAGTGAGACAAGGACTTGGGTTTTTGGCAAAGAGGCTATGGATTGTGCCAAGGATGGCTCCGGAGTTTTGGTTGATAAGCTTCTTCATAAATTAAAGCATCGTGAAGAGGTGACTATATTTGACCAAAAATATAGTGCGGTCTCCCTAATAGAGAAATATTTCAGAAAAACTCTTACACTTATAAAGAATTATTTTCCTACTGAAACTATCACCCAGATTGTTGTAACTCTTAGGGAAATGGACCCGGTTATTGTTGAGGGAGTATTTGAAGCCTTACATATGCTTGGAATAGAAAAAGACAGAGCAAATATCATTAGCCATGGAAGCAGTTTTATGTATTATGCCTTAAGTCAGGAAAGAGAGCTTTGGTTGAATGATGTTGGATTATTTGATTTTAATGAGGATGGTCTTAGCTTTTACCGGATAAGTATAAACAGAAGAGCAAATCCCATGATTGCGGGCATGGAAAGGCAAGATTTTTCAGAAACCTTAAATTATGCAGTTTTAAAAAACAAGAAGATTGATAAAGAATATACCTTTGAAACTATAGCGAATACGGTTTTATACAAACAGATCATATCAACCTTATACTTTACCGGCAGAGGCTTCGAAGACAACTGGGCAGCTGAGGTTATAAAGAGTCTATGTACAGGACGCAGAGTATTTGTTGGCCAAAGCCTTTATACTTATGGTGCCTGCTATGCAGCAAAGGAGCTTTCAGGAGATAAGAATCTTGAGGATATTATCTTACTAAATGATGAGATGATAGTCAGTTCGATAGCACTAAAAGCTTATGTGGATGGGATAACTAAGGAGGTTTTGTTATCAAATGCAGCGGTGCCCTGGTATGAGGTTAATAAGGATGTCGATGTAATTCCCGAAGAGGCAGCTGATGTTGAGATCGTGATTAGAAACATTATGACAAAGGAAATAATCAGGGAGAGATTACCGCTTCACAATCTGCCTAAAAGACCGGAACGTATGACCAGATTGAATATTAATATTTCATGCATAGATAAATCCAAGCTCAAGGTAAAGATTTCAGATTTGGGGTTTGGAGAGGATTATCCGGGAACGGGTATATTGTCCGAATATATACTAAACATATGATAAAGAGAGGATAAAGCATGGGTAAGCTAATTCTTTGCAGTGGGAAAAGAACTGACAGACCATATGTTTTTCCTGCTACAGGTCACAGGATTTTTTCGATTGAAGAGCTGTGCTATTATATTTATAATAATATTTATTCCATAGATGAAACCCTGTTCACAGATTCATTGACAGATTGGATAAAAACAGAGCTTGACCTTGCCTTGCGGGCTGAGAAATTGGAAATGTCTCTTAAGCAGGGGGCAGATTATAAAACCCTATTGACAATAGTTCTATGCAGCTCAGATTATTATACTGAACAGGAAATAAAAAAGCTTCTTATTACAGTTGATGAGATAAGGGCAATGCCTTCTGTTAAACGATGGTTTATGAAAGCAAATTCGTTTTTAATGAGAGGTCAGTATGCTGAGGCGGCAGCACAGTATGACAGGCTGTTGATTTCTGAAGAGGCTGTAGATCTGGACCCTAAGGATTACGGAGATGTTCTACATAATCTGGCTATTGCTTCTCTACATATCTATGAACCGGAAAGAGCACTTGAATTATTTTCTCATGCTTATGAGCGTAATCATAAAGATGAGACATTACGACAGTATCTTTATACCCTTTGGCTTGTAAAGGGCAAGGAAGAATTTGAGGAAAAGGCAGCTGAATATCAGTTGGACGAAGAGTTTAGGGAAGAGATTATGTTATTGATGGAGCAATTATCCCGAGATGCAGGAATGTGTAAGGAAATGAATGAAATAAATAAGCTTCGTGACATGATGGGATTAGGTAAGGATGAGGAGATTAAAAGCAAATGTAAACAGATAATAGATGGTTGGATCAGTGAAATACGCAGCGTAAAACACCAATAGAAAATTGAAAAGAGCATTTAGGAGATACTAAAATGAGATGGTTAGATAAAATCCTTAAGAAATCTGCAAGTGTTAATTCAGAAAAAAAAGAAAACAGCATACAACCGAATGATGAAGTCCGAAAGCAGACTGTCCGCTTAAATTCATATACAGACCGTAAAGAATATATAAAGGAAAATAGCGGAATAATTGTTGAGAGCAACCGTCAGATTGAGGAGGCAAAGATAGAATATAGGGCAGTCACATCATACCTGTCTGATATTGAGAAAATTGATAGGATTCCCAAGATGCATAGGGAGAAAATTGATGATGCTGCAAGGAATATTCTCACTCTTAGGGAAGAAAGAGATCATATGCGTAATAGGAAATATGATATAACGGATGTACAATATCGGTTATTTGAGAGGCATGAGATGCAGCTTCCGAAGGAATTGGCAGCTATTAAGGAGGCTGAAAGCTATCAGAGTGATATTGAGGCTGATATCAAACGCCTTGAGAACGAGAAGCAAGTATTACTTGATGAAGAGGAAGAAATTGTATATAAACAATCATTTTTGAGAGGACTTTCAAAAGCTATATTTGTAGTTATTCTTGTATTATTTGTTATCTTTGCAGGATTAAACAGAGTAACAGGTGCTAATATGACTCTTCCATTTCTTCTGACTGTGCTTATGGGAATGGCTTCTGTGTTATGCATCTTCATGGAAGCCAGAAAGAATGCCCATGATATTAAGATGGTACAGTTAAAATTGAATAAAGTAATTATGCTGGTCAATAAAGTGGCAATAAAATCGGTAAACAACCGAAATTACTTGGAGTATACCTATAGCAAATATTTGGTAGACAACTATGAACAGCTTAAAAACCGCTGGGAACAGTATGTTAAGATAAAGGATGAAAATAAAAGATTTGAAGGCAATGCACAGCTTTTGGAATTTTATAATGATTTACTCTTAAAGGAACTGAAAAAATATAATATAAAGGATACTGAGATATGGCTTTATCAGCCGTCAGCTATTTTAGACAGCAAAGAGATGATTGAGGTTAGGAACAGACTAATTATCCGCAGGCAGAAGCTTAGAGAGCGTATTCAGGCTAATAAAGATCTTAAAGAAAAGGCTGCCAAAGCTATAATATCCTTGGTGAAAGCATATCCCGACAGTGAGGCTGATGCTATCAGTATCCTTAATAAATATCATATTAAGCAGGATATTTTGCTTGACTCATAATTCTTTCATTTAGTTATTTAGTATAGTAATGACAGATTTTATTATTACTTCTTTCGAAAAACAGTTAGGGTAATTGTAAATATAAAAACGACGGTATATAATATGCAGAAAAGGGGGGTATTAAATGACCGGAGAAGACAAAATTATACAATTGATACAGAATGTCTCACAAAAAATTGATGGTCTGGAGGAAGGATTGAATGATCTTGACAAGAGAATTGATGGTCTNGANNNACGAATGGATAGGCTTGAAGACAGACAAGAGAAATTGACCAATAGCGTTAATGGCTTAAAGA